>VTLG01005356.1_pt1 | contig 20029 bp, 15 predicted proteins | sample 4694571 | NCBI WGS metagenome assembly VTLG01 (sample SAMN12604809, study PRJNA352737) | marine metagenome | biome: ENVO:00000447; feature: ENVO:00000209|ENVO:00000569|ENVO:01000036; material: ENVO:00002151; isolation source: viral sequences binned using virsorter ... | reverse complement strand
AGAAAATCTACCAAATCTAGGTCGCCATGTACCTAGACCTTCTGCTTTACCTGCCATTGTAATAATTCTATTTAGTTGAGATACACTTAATATCTCATCATCAACCATTAATTCAAAAGTACATTTCCAATCTGGAAATAATAACCTCTGAACCCAAACACCTCTTGATGTAAATGCTGTATTAGAAAAATAACTTTGATCTTTTGTGTACATTTCTAATGCATCTTTTGAGCCTTGATATTCAATAAGTGGGTCATTAGTAACAACAACTGAACGTAGAACATCTTTCCCTAGTTTCCATTTTGTAGCAGCGTTTCTTAGACAACGTAAGAAGTTAGCACCAGGCATATATGGGTCAGAAAATCCATCAAACTCAATAGAGTTTTTAGTTTCGTTTACTTTTACTTTTCCTTCTTGTTTCCAATAACCAGAAAAGACCCAGTCTAATGCTCTAAGACATAAATGATCTTCATCATTCTTTTTCTTTTTACTTGAGAAAAATGCTTTTTGTTTTGCTCCAGTACCTAATGGATCGGAGTTCTGTACATTTGAACAGAGAAGTCCAGCAGTACCATTGACTGTGACTTGATAGCTGTTTAGTGCCATAATAAAATACCTTAACGGAGTAAATGTGTAAATCCTTAACGGATATGCTTAGACCTTTATAGTCATGTCATAGTATTTACTATATAGGAAGAGTATACTCTTGTCAATATGCTTCCGTATTATTTACATCTACAAGGCCATGCTGCGCATTTTCTGACCTTTTACCGTCATCCCATTGAATGTTGTAATAGTAATGATGACTTCCTTTACTATTTTTTTTAGTAAAAACTCCATAAATAGAGCCAACACGTTTTTCTATACCTTTTGTAGATCCAAATATATTCTTTTTATAAACCTTATCGCCAATTTTAAACTTTTGGCCTACTAATGTATATTTAGACATTTTAAAAAGGTTTGACAGGTTTAACAGGTAATGCACCTCCTGTTACTTTTGGCATTTTTGGTAATAAATCAGGTAACATTTTTTGCATTTCATCTTTTACAAAACCTTTTGTTTTTTCTATATTTTCAGGATTTTTTATATACAAATAGCTATAAATAACCCCTCCTGTCATTGTTAAAGTTAACAAAAAACTAAGAATTGATATAGCATCAATTAGCTTACGCATTGATTTTATGGCAATATGTAAACATATTATACCGCTATAAATGAAAGATCAATTTAATAGATTATTTATTCCCTGTTTTTTAATTATATTTGTGAGCCTTATGGCAATAGCACCTTTATACGTGACAATGGGAATAATGACTAAGCAACTAAGCAAAGATAAAATTAATTAATTAGCAGAACCAGTTACTTTGATGACGCTTTTTCTTTTGTGTGCTTTGTTGCCTCTTTTTCTAATGGCTGGTTTAATTCGGGTGAGTCTTGAGTCTCCAAAATCTGCTGTTCCAAAATCTTCATTGCACCGTTAATTTCATAAATAGCTATTGTTAGCTGTTCTTTTTGTTGTGCAAGATTTTGTAATTTTTCTTGTAAATTCATAATTTAATAAAGTTTTTTACCAGCAACCACTGCTGCATCAATAGCAGTAAAATCTTCTGATGTCCAGATAGATGTTGTTTCATCGGTTTTTTTGTAGGCTTTGATAATTTCAAGATGCTCTACATTACGCTTAATTTTAGCTTTAAATTCATCATCAGTTTCACCTGATGCTTGAGCCGTACCTATTACGGTAACGCTATCGCCAGCAGCAGAAAAGATTGCTGCAATTTCATCTGCGGTTTTTTCTTCCATGATAAAAAAAGTAGTTGTTTACGATTTACCCTGTTTCGAGGGCTGTGACTTTTGCGGATAGTTCTTTAATTGCATTAACAAGTATCGGTACAAGTCTTTCATACTTCATTCCATATGACATACCGTCATCAGTAAGATTTAGAATTAAAGAATTATCATTTGATGTTCCGTAACCATTAGCTTTTTCTACTTCCAAAGCTTCCTGTGCTAGAAATCCAAGATGAAGTCTTGCTCTTTTCTTTGATCCATCAGGTGTACCATAAGGTTCTGCATCAGTTCCGTACCATGTCCTACGATCCCATCTATAAGTTACAGGTCTTAATGCTTCAATCCAAGCTAACCCAATATTGAAACTTGTTACATCTGTTTTGTCTCTTGAATCAGAACTTGATATTGATGTGTCAGCACAGAATAAATTTGATATACCATTATCTCCTAAACAAATATTATTACTTCCTGTCGTTATACTTCCAGAAGGGGCAGCACTTGTACCAGCATTATATCCAAGACACATATTATTTTGACCTGTTGTAATTCCTTGACCAGCAGTACTTAATGCGGTATTTTTTTCTCCTGTAGTTACAGCACTTAAAACATCTCTACCTATTCCAGTATTATCGTGACCATCTGTAACATTATCTAAAGCAGCATATCCCACAGCAGTGTTGTTTCCACCAGTTGTTGCAGCAGTTAATGCTTGCGTACCGACAGCAGTTGACTTTTCTCCAGTTGTGTTTGCTAATAATGCTAAATAGCCAACAGCCGTATTATTATCTGCTGTTGTGTTTAAACCTAAAGCACTCTTACCGACTGCCGTATTTTGTGTTCCTGTGGTGTTATTACCTAAAGAGTAAGCACCAATCGAAGTATTATAATTTGCTGTTGTATTCGCATCTAGAGCGTTATAACCAACAGCAGTATTCTGTTCTCCAGTTGTGTTTGCACCTCCAGCGTTATAACCAACAGCAGTATTTGAACTTCCAGTAGTACTTAATAGTAAAGCCGAACGTCCAACCGCTACATTACCTTCTCCAGTTATGTTTGTTTGTAAAGCACCTGCGCCACAAGCTGTGTTATTAGAAGCTGTAGTATTATCGTATAAAGAATAACGTCCAAATGCTGTATTGTAACTTCCAGTTGTGTTATCTGTTAAAGCTCCTTGACCACAAGCAGTGTTGTTAGATGCCGTTGTGTTGTCATCTAATGCTTGATAACCTATAGCTACATTATTAGATCCTGTGGTAATTTCTGACCCTGCTTCAACTCCAACCGCTGTATTGTAATCTCCAGTAGTAACATTATAAAGACCAAATTCACCTATACCAGTGTTTTTTTGGCCAGTTGTGTTTAATTGCAATGCACCACGACCTACAGCTGTATTTGATGCGCCAGTTGTGTTTGCTGTTAAAGCATTTATTCCTACAGCAGTATTGTTAGATGCAGTTGTATTAGCTCTTAGTGCAAACCCTCCAATGGCTGTATTACTTTCTCCTGTTGTATTATTTTCAAGAGTTTTTGGTCCAAAAGCAGAGTTTCCATCAGCAGTTGTAACTGATGTTAAAGCTTGATAACCTACTGCCGTATTGTTGTCAGCCGTAGTATTAGCATCTAAGGCTAAAGAACCAACAGCAACGTTTTGTGTTCCAGTTGTGTTTACTTTTAAAGCTGAAAAACCGACAGCTGTATTACCATCAGCGGTTGTATTAGCTCCAAGAGAACTAGCTCCAAATGCAGTATTATAATCTCCAGTAGTGTTAGCATCTAAAGCATTATTACCAAAGGCAGCATTTTGTTCTCCTTCTGTATTAGCACCTAAAGCATTATTACCAAAACCACAGTTATAAGATCCAGTTGTGTTTGCATCTAACGCTAAAGCTCCTACGGCATTATTAGCCGTTCCAGTTGTGTTTGCTAATAATGCACTCCTGCCAACCGCAGTATTATTAGAAGCGGTTGTATTTGCATTCAAAGCACCAGTACCGCAAGCTGTATTATCACTTCCAGTAGTATTAGCAACCATTGCACCTTCTCCAAAGGCAGAGTTAGTACCTCCAGTTGTATTATTAAGTAACGAATTATTTCCTACAGCAGTGTTGTTTGCTCCAGTTGTGTTACTTTGTAAAGATCCATAACCTAATGCTGTATTATAATTAGCGGTTGTATTAGATCCCAATGCAGACCTACCAACTCCTGTATTGTATGCACCAGTTGTGTTATCTGCTAGAGCATTAAGTCCAACCGCTGTATTATCGGAAGCCGTAGTATTAGAGTCTAAAGCATAAGCACCAACAGCTACGTTAGAACCTCCAGTTGTGTTTCCTTTTAAAGCCTGATAACCAACGGAAGTGTTGTTAGCACCAGTTGAGTTAACACTCATAGCTGTATAACCAACAGCGGTGTTATAACTAGCTGTTTCATTAGAAGCTAAAGCACTTCTACCTAAACCTGTGTTATATGATCCTGTGGTGTTAGTCGTAAGAGCATTCATACCAACAGCAGCGTTATCTGCTCCAGTTGTATTTGAACCTAAAGCATCTTTACCAACGGCTGTGTTGTTAGAAGCTGTCGTATTAGCATCTAAGGCTCTTTTTCCTACAGCTACATTGTTAGCTCCTGTTGTGTTAAGAGCTAAAGCAAAATATCCCACAGCGACATTATCACTAGCAGTAGTGTTTGCACCTAACGAATTATATCCAAGAGCAGTATTGTTTCCGCCTGTTGTATTTGCGTCTAAAGCGTAAGCTCCAAAAGCATCATTTGGTGATCCAGTTGTGTTTGCTTTTAAAGCATCTTTACCAAATGCTGAATTATTGGATGCACTTGAATTACTTTCCAAAGCACTTGTACCCACAGCAGTATTACTATCGGATGTATTTACATTTAAAGCTGCTCTTCCGACAGCAGTATTGTTATTTGAAGTAATATTAACTGCCAAAGCTGCTTGACCAATAGCAGTATTATTAGCTCCTGTAGTACATGAACCCAATGCAGACTTACCCACAGCAGTATTATTGTCAGCAGTAGTATTTGCATCTAACGCTAAAGAACCTACAGCTACGTTGGACGATCCAGTTGTGTTATTTACTAATGCGTCAAACCCCATAGCGGTGTTATTGTCAGCAGTAGTGTTACTACCTAAAGCACCTTTACCAACGGCTGAATTTTTATCACCAGTAGTGTTTGCCATTAAGCATTCTCTACCTACAGCAGTATTCAGAGTCCCAGTAGTATTAGCCTGTAAAGCATTAGCACCTAACCCAGTGTTGGATGCTCCAGTAGTGTTTGCTCCTAATGTTGATCTTCCTAATGCAGTGTTATTACTAGCTGTTGTATTAACATCTAAAGCTCCAGAACCTATGGCTGTATTATTATCTCCAGTAGTAATACCAGTTCCAGCATTATATCCAATTAATGTATTATCAACTGCGTCTGTACCTGTAAAACTATCTCCAGCATTTGAACCAGCTACAGTATTACCTTGTGCATCACTTGTTACACCAGCTGGATCCCAACTTAAAACTCCATTTGAATCTGTTTTTAAAAATTGACCATTAACAATATTAGTAGGCAAAGTTAATGTATAACTTGCAGCGGCACTATGGGCTGGTGATTTAATTTTTACACCATGACTATTTTGAGAACAATTAAGCTGTAATGTTCCATCAGCACTACTACCATCACCTTTGATTTCTACAACACCAGTACCATTTGGATTTAATTTAATATTGCCATTAGTCGTGCTTGTGTTGATTTCACTAGCTTGAAGGTCTAAGTTACCACCTAGCTGTGGAGAAGTATCTTCAACCACGTTACTTAGACCACTACCTGCTGGAACTGTTGCCCACTTAACACCTGTAGCTTCACTGCTATCAGCAACTAACACATGGTTATTAGTACCGACAGAGAGTGCTGTAGGATCACCAGAACCATCTCCGACTAAGATCTGACCTTTTGTACCCAGGTCAGTATTCATTACTGCACCAGCAGCATCTACGTTAGTTGCATCTGTGACATCAGCACTGGTTTCAATCCCATTTAATTTTGTATGGTCTGCGTCAGTAAAGACATTGCTATCAGTTGCAGATTCTACTGCTGCTCTTATTTCTGCATCAGTTTGATCAGCAGTCGCACTTGCTTCTATTGCATTTAATTTACTGTGGTCAGCATCTGTAAAGACATTACTATCAGTAGCGTTTTCAACAGCAGTTCTAATCTCTGCGTCAGTCTGATCTGCTGTAGCAGAAGCTTCTATAGCGTTTAGCTTAGTGTGATCTGCATCTGTAAATACGTTGCTATCACTAGCACTTTCAACAAGAGTTCTTATTTCTGCTGCTGTTTGATCTGCTGTAGCAGAAGTCTCGATACCGTCTAATTTTGTCTTATCACTAGCAGACATACTTCCAGCATTAGATCCAGAAGCTGCTTGTAATTTAGATCCAGATATAGCTGCACTTGCATTTACATCAGCATTAACAATAGTTCCGTCAGTTATCATTGTTGAAGTTACTGTCCCTGTATCTCCAGTAGTAACGACTGATCCGCTTACATCAGGAAGTGTAATCGTATTATCTTGTGTAGGATTTGTTATAGATAAAGTAGTTTCATTTGCGTCATCAGTAGACCCTTCAAAAACAAGGTTGCCAGTTACACCTTGAGATCCATCTCTTTTTACATAATCAAAAATTAATTCTTGAACACCATGCAATAATTGATCAGCATTTGCATTTAAATTTGCTGCTGTTAATACGCTTGCATCTTCAAAAAATACAGCGTTTCCTGTCATAATAGTATTTCTATTAATCTTAATAATTGCCCCATTAGCGGGTGCATTTCCAGATGTAAATGTAATTTGTGTTGTACTTGAAAATGTATAATGTGTAGTACGAGTTTTTAAAACACCATTAACAAACACTTCAAGATCAAGCTCAGAAGTGTAAGGAAAATTTATAGCATATGGGCCGACAGAACCATTACTTGTATGAGTAGTAACTGTACTAACGGTTGAACCGTCTTGTGAAAGAGTTGCCATGATTAGTTAGAGGTCTAGGTTTGTGTTGTACTCTTCATTGAGTGCTTCAAGGTCATTGAGGTATGCGTCTAGCTTACCCGATTCTACCTGTTCTGGCTTTGTTATCCAATCATAAATTGCACGTTCTTCTGAATCTTTATAAATCTTATGCCATCCTGTTCGTAATTCTTTAATGTATTTATCTCTTAATGTTTTAGATCTTTGAGAATCTATTGCCTCTACACCTTCTGTAATTATTTTTAATCGTTGTTGTACTTCTGGATCATTTATAAAATTTAAATATTTTTCTTGTACTCCTACACCATCTTCATCTTTTAATAAAGGAATACTATTGTTTATTTGAGTCCATTCTGCTTGATTAAGGTATATACCACCATATATCTCAGATGGTAATTTTACTGGTCTATAACCTATATCTTGCATAAAGGTAGTAATAGGATTGTTTTCTGATCTGCTAGTTTTAATTGGGTTGAAGTTTTTATATCCAAGTCCTACTGGATATTCTTGAAACTTACCTGTGAATTTATTTCTAATTGGTTCTAAATCAGCATCCCAACCATTAACACCCATTGATAATTCTCTTAAATAATTTATACCAAACCTTGTAAAGAAATCAGTAACTAAAGGAATTTTATCTTGATTTTTTAAAGTTCCATCTTCTCTTATTTCTTGATTTGTTAAATCACCCTTTTTAATTTTCTTATCAAATCTAGGATTCTGTATTTTATAAGTTATACCTGTCATACCATCATAATAATCATATTGCTGAGATCTTTTTATAGATCTTGCTAATGTTTGTGGCATTGGCACAGGTATTTTAGATAGACCTAAAGTTCCTATACCCAAGTATTTAACAGTACTTTCTGGCATCCCTAAACCTTTTGCTATGTCTTCTACAGAAGCAAATCCTGGTGTGGTTCTTAATAAAACTTGTCTTGCTAAATATCTAGCAAAGTTATCAGCATTATCAGTCATGCCAAGAAATTCTGATAAACCACCCAAAAATGGAGCATCTTGAATTTGTCTTCTTGCAAGTGCAACTAAAATACTACCTGCTTCTTCTTGATCTTCTATATCCAATGATGCTATAACATCAGGAAAATCACCCATAACTTGTAGAGGACCAGCGAAAGGATCTAACCTGCCAAACTGTATGTAATATCTTTCTGGTCTACCGTCTGGTCCATAGATTACTTCTCCTAATTCATCTTTTGCTAAAAAACCAAAACTATTAGGTATCTCACCGTTTTCTTCTCTAACTTTTTGTGCTGAATAATGTCTAGGACCTGCACCTACCAAGACTATTTCAGCTTCTGGATCATCTTTTGCTTTAGCCATTAATGCAAATGTTAACAACATTGCCTGTCCTACTCTTGCTTCTCCTATAGCTTTAGCTCTTGTTGCATAATCATCACTAAGCATTGCATCATTATATTCTTTTAAAAGATTGCCAAAACCTATATTTATTGGTTTGCCTTTTCGGTTTACAGTGCCAGAAAACAATTTATTTAACGCACCACCTGGTGCTGATTCGTCATATCTGGTAAAAGGTGCAGTAGGTAAAGTTCCAAATCTTCTGATAGCAGCTTTACTAATGTTTATAGGTGTTCCAACAAAAGCATTAACGAAACTTAAAGCTGGATGCTTAAGAACTTTAGACATTGGTTTTGTTAACGACTTACCGTAACCTGTACCTAAAGGTCTTGTAAAAGTTCTTTCTATAGATTGCAATGCTTGTGTTTCATACACTTCCATAGCAAGGTCTGAAGCACCTTTAATAGACTGTTTTAACATCATTGTGTTTACTTCTTCAAATACTTTGTTAGTAAATTTATGTAGCTGTTTCCCTCTAAGTCCTGAGTTATAACCTTTCTCTATAATCATTGGCAAAGCACCACTTCTAAATATTTGTTGTTTTATAAGTTCATCACCAAAACTTTGAGTAAAACGACCAGGTAAGTTAATAATTGTTCCGACAGTTTTTACCACATCAGAAACAGATTCATTGTTTATGGCTATAGGTCCAATACTTTTATCAAAAGGTTTTCCTGTTTTAATACTTTCACCAACTCTTTTTATTGCACTGCCTTCTTCTACTACAAGTTTTACATTAGCAGGTGCAAGAATATTTCTATTCATTTTAAAAGCTTTACCAGCCATTTTCATAGAATCACCAAAGACTAAAAGTTGTGAAATTATTTCTCCTACTCCTCTAGCTACTCCAGTAGGATTACCATCAAAAGCTGCAACACTTAAATAGTCTGCTGGTCCTAAAAGTGTATTAATTAAACCAGTATAGATATTAACTTTTTGTGTTTCTGGTGCTCCTAATAACTGGTTTACATATATCTCTTTACTTATCTCAAGACCAGTAGCAACACTTTTTCTTAACTTACCTTCTGGTCCTTTTTCTACTAACAAGTCTTGTAATTTCTGAGCGTCACCTGCTGCTGTTCTTAGCTTTCTTGTAAAGTCTAATAAATCACTTGTATCTTTATTTCTTAACTTCTCAACCAATTCTTCTTTAGAGGGAAACAAGTCTTGTATAAGCTTTTCATCTTTCTGTTGCTTTTTAAGTTTTTCTATTTGACCTAAGACATTTAATCGTGATGATGATACGTTTTTAGTTTTAGAAGGATCTTTTATTGATTCATCAATACTTGGTACTCTCAACTGTTCATTTGCAAGTTGTCTAACTCTTGTTGTACCAGCAGCTTCACCAGTAACATTCTTTACTGGAAAAGCTAATCTAAGAAATTCAGTCCATTTATTAACAAAGACTTCTGAAGTTCTGTTATATAATTCTTCATTGTTAGTAAGTCTTGCTTCTTCTAAAACAGCAGCCAATCTATCTATATTTTTGGCATTACGACCTTGTAACATTGACCCTGCTAAAACAAAATCTCTTTGTGTATATTTTGTTTGATCACCATATCTTCTCCAAATATCTTCTAACTTTTCTATAACATAATCAGGTTGTTTCATTAATCGAAATGATCTTTGTATCTGCATCTCATCTGTCATTACCTTTAAGAAATTAGGATCTTTAGTTCTAGCTTCATCAATAGCGTTATAGATTAATTCTGCTTCTTCTTGAACAGGAGGAAGAGTTTTACGACTAGGTATTGATTGATTTGTTTCTGTAGGTATAAGGTTTTTAGGTAACTTTTTAGGTGGTGCAGAGAAATCATTAAGATTAATTTTTTCAATATCTATTGAATTAGCTGGATCAAAATATATTTTTACTTTATGTAGTCTTTTACCTTTACCTGCTTTGTTACCTCCTTGATGTGTAAAACCACCAAAACCTTCTCTTTGTAATTGTTCTGTAAAAGAAGAAAATAAATCTGCTGTATCTGCTGCACTTTTTTCGTAAGAGTTAGAAATAAGTTTTAGTTCGTCATAAATTTTTCCAATACTTGCATTAGGTCCAACGTTGTCTATAGCTCTTTCAATCATTTCTTCGTAATCACCAAAACCAAAAACTTGACGCATTTGGTCTATTCTTTCAGGTGTCGCAGGTGCATCTAAATCAAAAAACTTAACAGGTTGTTTTTCAGTAACTTTATAAACAACACCACTAGGTTTTTTACCTTTTACTCTATTTTTCTTTTGATATTTAGCACCAGTAACCAAATCATCTGTTGTGTAAAAACCATCTCCATATAAGTTTTCTACTGCTTTACCAAACTCACCACCTTCTATAAGTTCTACATCACTAGCAGCACCATGATAAAACTCGTTTTGACCTCTTGTATCAGGTAGTTCAAAACTTACATCAGTGCTTGGTTTTCTATAATTTAAGATCTCATCAAAGACATCATCACTTTCATCTGTAATTAAATCTAAGTCAGTTTTACTTAATGTATCTGCTTCACTAAGAGTAGTCTTTTGGTACTCAGAAAAAGTTTCTAAAGCTTTTTGTTTTTTCAAAGGGTTTTGTCTTACTGAGTTTAAAGATGTAAAAAAGTTAGTAAGACTATCTCCTGTCTTCTTAGAAAATAAATCTGCTCCTACATCTGCTAATTTTCCACTACCTTTTGCTATACCTTTTATTCCACCACCTACAATTTCACCAGCAAGACCACCACTAAGCTGTTGTTTAAACTTTGCTTCTAAAAATGGTATCTCTTCATCTGCTGCTCCTAAATACTCAAAGACAGGATTTCTTATTGCTCCCCACTGATTAGCTAAATCAAATAAGTTTTCTTCATAAGGACTAAAATTAAAAGCATCTGTCAGTTGTCCAGCAACAAAAAATCTAGTGGGTTTAGCTAAATCAGTAGCCTTTATTGTTTTCCTACCTATTTTAAAGGCTTTATCACTTACCCCTGCTGCTTTAAATCCTTTGCTACTTAGACCTACTGTTTTCAGTCCTTTACTAAATCCTCCAAAAGGTATTGCAAACTGTCCAATGGTTTGTGTAAGACCGTAAGCAAGACTTTCATCATCACCTTCAGTTTTTAACCTAAGTGCTTCTAAGTCAAAAATATCATTCTCTTCGTATGGATTGCCTTGAACAGCAGAAAAAAGACCTCGTACCTGGTTATTTGTTTCATTAACTAAATGAAAAGGAACTGATAAACCTGCTCTTATAACATCATCAACTGCTGTTTTGTCAGAATATTCTTTAAAGATTTCTTCTTTTTTAGCATTAGCTTCATCAATAATTTTTTGTCTATTTGCTTTTATTTCATCTAAAGATCTTTTATTACCTAAAAATGTATTGTCAAAGAAATCAACAGTTTTAGCTTGTGCATCAAAAATACCCTTGTCTAATTTACCCATGAATTTAAGGGCTGGATCTTTTTTCTTCTTAGGTTTATTTAGATTAGAATCAGTCATTTATTAAAAGAGTGGAGGGTTAGTTTTAGCACTTTTTATAACACTCATTATCTTTTTAACATAATCTGGATCGGTAGCATACTTATTATCTTTTAATCTTTTGACAGCTTCTTCTGCTGTATTTACATTTATAGTTCCTTTTCTGTCTCCAAAATCATCATTCCATTGCTGTTTATAGTGTAATAGCATATCTTTTACTGAATCAAAATCTTTAAAATAATCATCTACTATAACTTCTTTCCCATCTATAACTTCTTTTGTTTTAACTAATGTAGCTTTTCCATCTGCTATTTCTTTTTGTGTTGCTTTTATTCCTAAGAAATTATTTTTACCAGATTCTTTTGCCCCATGAGAAGACTCTAAACCAAATTGAGCAGCTACAACTTCTGGAAATTTAATACCTACTTCTTTTGCTAAGTTATAAATTATTGGAAAATTAGATTCCATTCGTTTTACACCATCACCAGTTTTTAATATTTCTGGTTCTTTTTCTATCACTTCAGTCTCCTTATTTATATTTTGATTTGTTCTAGCCATAGCAATCAAAGCACCATCTTCTGCTCCAAGACCTGTAGGAGTCATGTCACTTACAATTTCACTTGTAGTTTGATTGTTAGAAGCTTGACTTTTAAGTTGTGGTAGATCAAAAGAATCATCTTGTAAAACTTTATTATTTTGCTGATTCTGTTGCGTCTGAGTTTGTGTTTTTCTTTTTGCTTTAGAGAAAGGATTCACATCAACACCTATTGCATCTACTTCTGGTATTGTTTGTATCTCATCATCATTAATAATTCCTACGTCTAAGAATATATAATCTTCTAGTCTTCTATACATTTGTTTAATTTCTGTTCTAGTCATAGGCTTTTTGTTTTCTTTTACAAAATCAGACATAGCTTGATCTGCTTCATCTTGTAATATACGTCTGTATCGGGAAGATAATGCTGCATTTTTATTAGAAAGACCTCGTATTCCAAATGGTCCAGATGGTTGTTTAAGTTTTTGATTTACCTCTTCCATTATTTCATCTTCATACTTACTTAAATCATTTGCATAACTTTTCATATTCTGTATAGCTTTATCTATCAGAATTATTTGAGCTTCAGTTTCGGAATCTGGAGTTAAATTAACTTGTTCAAGTTTATCTAACTCATTATATGCACTGCCTTTATCTGGTTCTCCATCAACAAAATACACACCTCTAGTTATATTCTTTAATAATATTTCTGCTTTTTCGTTAAAAGGTTTATTGTCAATTACTCCAAATTCGTCAATATCTGTTTGATATTCTTTTTCTGGAAAATCTAATTTTAACATTTCATACTTTTCACTTTTAATTATTGGATTAGCTTCATTACGATAGTCTTGGATTCTTGAAGTAAATCTATTTCTTCTGTTTATTTTTTCTAACTTATAATCTCGTTCTTTAATTTCTCCTTCTTTAATATAAAGATCATAAAAGAAATCTGTTGTTTTTTCAGTCCATTTTGGATTGGATTTTAATGTTTTACCTGGTGAAGAACCTGGTATTGAATCTCCTAAAAAATTAACTAATTTAGCAGCATAATCATAATTACCTTGAGCAACAGCTAACTTTCCAAGATTTACAGCTTCAGCAATATAAGTTTCATTTAATTTCGTAGCATCACTTCCTGTAATACCTGCATTTCTCATATCAACATCTAGCTCTTTAAAGTCTGCCTGAAGACCTTCTATAGCAAGTTTTTTTGCTTCTGGATTCTTAAAACCAAATGTCTGAGCTTTTACAAATATTTTTGCATTTTCTTTTATCTTTACTGTAGCTTCAGACGTTAATTGATTTTTTACAAACGTATTATATTCCTTGTAAGCATGAGTATTTAATTTGCTTACTGCTCTTTGCATTTGGGGGAAAAAGAATTGATCTAAAATCTCTTCGTCTACATCATTCTGTATGCTATTTAAAACTGTACTTACTTTATTGTTATACCAATTAGTAAATTCTGAAGTAGTAGGATCAATCTCATTAAGACGTTTGGTAACTGTATTACCATTATCATCCGTAAAATCTAAAGTATCTGTTTGATATGCAGTAGTAAGAATGTTATCAATTTTTAAACCTGCATTTTTTGCTTTTTGTCTGCCATATGCTTTCTTTGCAAATATTGAACTAAAAGCTTGATTAGCTGCATCTTCTCCTTTTTTCTTTCTTATATCAGTAACAACTTTTCCAAACTCACCACTATCCAATTCTTCTTGTATAGCTTTATTCCTACCTATTCTTTTTTCTTCCTCAATACTTTTATCCATGTATATATCTAATACTGGATTTACTATTGACAAGGCTTTTGTTAGCTGACTAAAACCATCTTCTTCTATAAGAGGTACAGTGCTTTGCCTGACAAAGGTATCAACAGGTCTTGCTGAAGATTGAAAAGAAGTACTTTGATAACTAGATGTCATTAGGCTTGTCCAAGTAACCCTGTATAGGATTGAACACCAGCACCTAACAAGTCAAAGATGCCACTGCTGTTTGCTCTAGCAGTTGCATAGGCTTGATTTTGCATATCTGTTGCAGCATTTAATCTAGTGTCTCTCTGTGCTGTAAGACCAAGAGCATTTCTTCTGTATTGACCTTCTGCTGATTTCATTGTTTGGTTTATAGAGTTTCTTAAATTAGCTGATTGTCTTCCAGCATCCATTGCTAACAACCTCCCAAGATTGCCACTTAATCCTTCTGTAGCTGCAATAGCACCTCTTGCTTGCATTCCTTGTACTGAAGCTGCTAATCTTTCTTGTGCTTTAGCTGCTCTAGTTTCCCCAAGATTAGCTGCTAATCCTTCTTGTTGTTGTGCAAAAGCTTGTTCTGCTGATAGTGCTGTCCTTCTGGCTGCTTCATATTGATAATTTGCAGCCTGTCTAGCTGCTTTGTTTTGCTGTACCATTTGTACTCCTTTTATTCCTAGACCAGCATAAAACAAAGGTGCTGCTTTACCTAAACCCAATGCTAATGGAGCTGCTGCAACACACATTTAAGAGATCCTCAGAAATTCGTAGAATGGTTTACTTTCTTTTCCATATTCTTCGTGGTAGTTAACAAAAGTAAACCCAAGAGACTTTAACCACTTTATAGCAGAATGGTTCTCTGCATATACCATATTGTATAGCAAATCATAACTTTTCAATAGGCAATCAACCCATTTCCTTCCTTCTCTTATTAATTGTATTTTATATTTTCTATTATTAAACAACTCATCAGTCGCTACCATCCATATACATCCATCAGAAATAACACCACATAAACCGATAGGGTTATCATTATCATCAGCTATAGCCATGTTTGTTTGACCATACAAGTAAGACAGTCGTAGTGCTTCTTCTGGTTGTTTTCCTGTTTGATAATAAGCTTCCATTTGATCCATAGTTCTCATGTTTTTTGCAACATAATTTAAATCACTTAATTTGGATTTTCTTAAATACCCCATTAAATACGTCTTGACCTCATATGGAACATAGCTTCATATTCAGCACTTGATAATACTGTTGGCAAATAACTATTATTTTTTACATCAATGGTAACTCTATCTGCTCTACTCATTATGGGTACTTTAAATGTACCTGTTTTGAGTTCAACAGAACCTAACGTATTTGAAGTTCCAAGAGTAGAAGTAAATAAATGAGTTGAGGTTACATTATGATCGGGAGTAACTTCTACTTTCATAAATCCTGTATTTTCAAATTTAAGATAAAAATGTTTTATTTGTAAACGACCACTAATTATTTCACCACTTTTCTGTCCTCCAGAAGATTCTGTTAATCGTTGAGATGAAAATCTATATTGCATTTCATATGGTTCACCAACTATAAATTTAGTATTTCTTATATCGCCTAAAACAGTTATAGTATTGGCTTCACCTGCAAGATTAATACCTTGTAAATTTTCTCCAGGTGGCACTGTTCTTTGATTACCAAAAATATCATTCATTGTACTTGTTTCTCCAGCAGCTAAATCTCTTGATATAACTACCATAGTATCGTCTAAGCGATAAGGGCAAGTAATCGTTGAAAGAGTGGTATTGCTGTCGTAAGTTACAGTTACACCACTTGTTGATTCTGTGAATTTGCGATCTAAATGATATTCAAATGCACTGTTTGGTTCTCTGTAGTCTGAAGCAAAAGGAATTTTTTCTAGATTAATTTCTGATGTACTACCCGCATTAACTATATCTTCAGTCACAATAAAAAGATCAGTGCCTATAAAATCTATATTTTTTATAGCTCTACCAGAATCAAAAGTATAAGTAAACCATGCGTTTAATATTTTTTCTGATCTAGAACCATGTAACCATCTATTTACATACAAAACATTGGGATTGGTTGCACCTAATAAAACTAAAACATCTTCATTAGTTGATACTGCAATTTTAAAAACATCATCAGGTATAAATCTTGGAACATGAATTGTTATGTTAGTAGCATCTTTTACTTCTATTCCTTGTTGTGATATATATTCTCTTATTCCAGCAAAATTTCCTTTTTTTGTAAGATAATAAATAGAGCTACCAGAACCTACAGGTGATGCTGAGTCCGTAGATTCAAATTCAGTTGTTACGATTACGTTTGCACTTTTTGGTGTAAGACTATCTGATGAAGAAGTTAGATTAAATTGTGTTTGATCTGAAAATAATATAAGTTTTTCACCCATACTGATAGCATTTTTTAAAATAGCAACCTTTGTATGAGAGGCTGCTACATCTATAGGGTCGCTGTCTATAACTGATAAAACTGTTTCTGGAAAAAATTCAAAAAATTCTGAAACTCTTGATAAAATAACATTATCAGTAGATAAAAAACCTAATCTATTTCTAAAGAAAAAGACGTTGTTTATTTTTGATCCGATAAATGAAGGGCTTGGAGCGGAGTCTTCATCGCCTACAGTTCTTTCTCCCCATAGAGGTAAGCTATAAGTTGTGCCAGATAATGTATAAGTACCTCCATCAACTCTAGCAAATCTAAAATTACCATCAGCCTGGCTAATTAAAACGTGAGGCATAGTATCATAATTAAATTTAAAAGTTATACCTGCTTCTACTGATTCTTCCCATTGTCCTTCTTCAAAAGTACCACCATTATTAGTCACAAATTTAACATAGTAATTATCAAAATTAGTTGACTCATCGCCTTTAACTTCAACTACCATTCCGTTTGGTGAAACTGTAGGTAAGTCAGAAAATTGCTGTACTGAATTTTTTACTGTAGTTATTTGACTATTACCTTGAGTATCAGATGAGTCTACAGAAAAATTTGAATTATCATTCTTTTTAATATGGAGTACAGGACCATTTCTTGCGATTGTAAAACCTGTTAGACCTGATTGAAGACTAGATTGTATGGATGTTGCAACTGTAGTTGTACTAAGTGGATTGTCCGAAGATGTGTCTTTCGTGACTGTTACACCATCTACTGTTACAGAATAAATAGTTGCATCAGTAACTTGTCTAAAAAATACTATTGCTTGAGTGACTCCACCTGAGGATAAAGTTGAATCCATCGCTGTAGTAACAGTGGTATTAACAACAAAAGTAAAATCAGCAATAGTTATTGTTTTGATTTGTGATCTAGGAGTTGTACAAGATAAATAACTAACACCATCAGGTTTGTTTACTGTTTTTTCCGTACCATCTAAATCAAATACTCTTACATTATTTGCAGTAAATATAACAACATACCTTTCTGTTTCATCTCTATTGATAGTGGTTACATGTGGACTCCCAAGACTAGCTTCACCACTAATTAAATTAGACACAAACTGTGATCCAGACCGTTTAGTAAGACCTGCTACAGGATCGCTATCAGCATTGTCTTGTATATCTGCATGATCAGGTTGTTTTGTAGAGTCAGCAGCTTGTGAGACACCTCTTAATAAGGTCGGGATTGCTCTTGATACAAGTGCCATGACTATCTAATAAGTACGTTTGCTGGTGAATAAGTGCTAAATACACTTGTTAGGGATGGGTCTCCTCTTAATATATTATGATCAGCATTTGCTAGGTCAGTTTCCATTAAAATTGATCTTGCTCTTAATTCATCTTGTTCTGTATAAGATCTTAATCCTTGATCACTAACTAATCTATCAACAAATATACGAGCAGCTTTTATAGTGATATATCTCCTTGCAGGTTCTGGTATTTCATTAAACAACCTAAGATATACAACGGTACAAATCATATCTTCATCAAATTCAAATGTATTGTTTAACCTGTCATACAACCTTAAAGAACGCTGTATTGCATCAACTGAAGGGTGTTGATGAATATTAGGATCAACTCTTAAAACGTCAGTAGCTAATGCTATGTTTTTAGTTACAGAATCTCTAGTTAAAGTAACGTCTATTTCTGTATTAAAACTCCACCCTTCACTCTGTACATCTTTATTTACTTCAGTAAGAGTTGATTGAGCAAGACGAGCATCAACAGGAAGAGTACCTGTCAAGCTGTTTATAGGAGACTCTCCTATAGCAGCCAACATAATGTTAACGCTTTCTAGTTCAGTGGTGGCAGCAATAGACATTAGTTACTACCTGATTGAATTTTTTTGTTTCTAAGTTTAGCTGTTTCTTTAACAAATCTAGCTTTTTCACCAAGAGTGGTTTTGCCAGTTTCTTTCATTTTTTTATTGTAGAAGTCAATGTAAGCTTGACCTGTTAATTTCTTTTTGTTTTTACCAAACATAATTAACACCCTGTGTCTTTTATTTAAGTATAGCTGCTATGTCTAGTCAAGATTTAGCAGTCTTTGCAGCATCTTTAAAGTTCTTTGCTGTAGGAGCACCTTTAGTACCAGGCTTCCTCATCTTTTCACCAGATCCAGCAGCGATTCTTTTACGCTTGGCTTGGATGTTGGCATATAAACCTTTCTTCTTTTTAGGTTTAGATTTCTTAATTTTAAGAGAATCTCTATCGTAACCGTTTGCCATAATTTAACTTAAAAAAAAAGAGTACCCATTGCTGAGTACTCCGTATGTGTAATTAAGAAGCAGATAGCTTGATTGTAGCTGCACACTCAGGACGGAGGATTCCGTGACCAAGAGCATACTTAGCAACCATCAATGTACCTTGATACATGATTCCATAATCAGAACCAGATATCTCAGTTGTCATATCCATAAGCTTCACAGTACCAACTGCTGACTTGTGGAATACAAGACCGATAGTTTTGCTGTCATCACCTGCATAGGTGTTGTTTGATCCACCAAGTTCGTTAGTGTCTGCTGCACCAGGAGCTTTGTTTGTTTGAGGTACGTTGTTACTCATCATTACAGGAATACCTGCAATCATTTGTACACGACCAGAAGCAAATGAACCATTACCACCTGGGTTAAAGTCGACATCCACTGTCCTGGTTGCACTTTCAGCCAATTTATAATATTCGGCTGGGGGCAATATACAGAATCTATCTGTAGTTGGGATATCGCGCTCGTCAAACGCTTGAGCGATGTCATAAATAGCTGCTGCTATCTCATCACCTGTTACGTCTGAAGAAGCAGTATTACCGTTAGCAAGTGTAAGTACTGTACCGCCACTGCCACCTGTAAGTGTAGTAGATGCACGACTCGCATTAGCTATAGTTTTAGCTACGTTTTGATCGTATCTTTTAGCAAGTGCCTTACCTAGCTCAGTAGCATAAATAGACCTTACGTCATAATGATTCTTAAGCTCATCTAATTGTTGAACAAATGATTGTGCAATTAGAAGATCATCAATAGAGATGATCTTTTCGTTAGCTAAGATTTGGTTAGCACCAACAAGAGGTGTACCTGCTGTGTGATCGAATTGTTATCCTAAAGGCTCTTTATCCCTTAGTTCTACATCTTTACCATTGATGCAGTCCAGACTATATCTTCATCCTCATGGGATGCAAGGCACTCGTGGAAGCATTACTGAGTTTCCTCTCGGCTTCTAGTCGTTGAACCTTCCAGTTGGTTTACTGGCTTGGCTGCTGATTGTCCTTTTTATTTGGAGGATTTCCAGCAATTCACCTTGTTTAAGTTATGTTGTTACCAACATACTGCCCTATCAATTAAGGCTGCTGTAGCTGTACCTGTTACAGGAAACTGTGCTGATTTACCAGAACTGATTGTACGGACGGTGTGAAGGCTATCGTTGAAAACATTATTTTCAGAGAAAGCAGTCAGAACCTCTCCTGAGAAAACCTTGAGAAACAAGGCATCATAACCAGTACCAGAGTTATTAACCAAACCTAAGCGTGAGACTGTAGCGTTAGCCATGAGTTTCCTCTTAGATTAATAATTTTACTTTGGAACTTCCTTTAGCCCTTCCGTTCTCTCAGCGTTGTCTGACGCATCAGGCACTTTGA
>VTLG01003636.1_pt1 | contig 20029 bp, 33 predicted proteins | sample 4694571 | NCBI WGS metagenome assembly VTLG01 (sample SAMN12604809, study PRJNA352737) | marine metagenome | biome: ENVO:00000447; feature: ENVO:00000209|ENVO:00000569|ENVO:01000036; material: ENVO:00002151; isolation source: viral sequences binned using virsorter ... | reverse complement strand
CCATTATCCCATGTAGTTGCATCATGCAATATAGTTGTTTTATCAGCCTGTAATGGTCTAAATATTGTAAATTCAGCATGAGCCTGTGAAGTACTTCCTGAAGAATTATGCAAATAACCTATATCAGAATAACCATAACTTGTATTACTATCCCATTTACTAAAACCTGAATGTTGTAAAACATAAGTTGCGAAATAATGACCTGAAGTTTTTGCACTACCACCTGTATTTATTCTTAGTGAAAATCTTGTGTTTCCTAAAGATGAACCTGACATTCCTAAAGCAAAAATTTTATAAACATCATAATCAGAAGTAAAAAAACCATCTATTGAAATTGAACCAGCGGCAGATGGAGTTGTTGAACTTAATTTTACATAATCCGAACTTACATCAGCAAAAGATAATTGACCTATTCCTGTTGTACCTGACCCTGATACAGAAGCTACTTTTAAAAATTTATCAGCAGTTACATTTCCTGTAGGTAAAGTTAAAGTGTATGATTGACCAGCAGAATGTGCTGGAGATGCAATCTTAACACCATGAGAATTTTGTGAGCAGTTTAATTGTAAAGTTCCATCAGTTGTTCCGTCCCCCTTAATCTGCAATCCAGCACCTGATGAAGTAGATACAAAGTTTGCTTTAGCATCTGTAACTGTGGCATCACTTGGAACTCCTAAATCTAAAACATTACCAAGTAGAATAATAAAATCTATAACATCACCTGTTGCTAAGTTTGATGCAAAAGTAATTGTAGAACCTGATATTGTAAAAGAGCTTCCTGGTTTTTGTAATATACCATTAAGAGATACAAGCATATGATTTGCAGACTCAGGCGATACGTTTGCTGATGATACTTGCATTGTATATGCTGCTTGACCATTGACTACACTAATTGCATCACAGACTTGAAAGTTACCTGTTATTGGTGGGTTTCCTATATATGCCATAAATTATTCCTTTGGGTATTTATCTTTTATAGTTTTGATTGTTGCTTTCCAACCATCTATTCCATTGTGATATATGTCGTCTAATTGATCTTCAACAGAGGGATATTCTTTTTTTCTTTTACCTTTATAAGATAACTCATTTATTTTATTTTCAATTTCTATTTTAGTAATAGGTGTAGTTCCATTCATCCAAGTTATTTTACATTTAGATAAACCTTGACTTGGATTATCAATATTAAATTGTGCTTCAGGATTTATGGCTAATATTGCATCTTCTATTTCGTACATTATGCTCCAACCTCTATTAAAATTAAACTTCCTGTTGTTGCGTCTCTAAATCTTCTGTAAGTTTGGCTTGAACCACTTGACCTTGTTTGAATAGTGTAAGTAGTTGCACTTGTTGTGTTTGGACTATCTAAAAATTGAAAAGAGTGAGGGGAAGATAACTCATCAATATCAGTTCCGTTCATAGTAAATCCATAACTTGTTCCACTTAAATCAACTGCTGAACCACCACTAATAACTTGTTTTATAGTTGCGTGGACATAACCATTATCAACTCTTTGGGAAACTGTTAAATTATACATAATTAAAATTTTTGATGAAGTAGCTGATGGTGTAATAGCTAAAGTTAAACCTGTGTCATTATAAGTATTTGTGCTTGATGAAATAGTTTGCTCTCCAGCGTGAGTCATAGATACAACTTGTAAAATTTTACCACCACCTTTAATATAAGAGTAGTCCATTCTTTTAAGTGTTCCAGCGTCTGAAATTAAAAACTCATCAGTATCTGCTGGTTCTGCACCTAAAGCAGTAAATCCTGAAATTGCTGTATCACCTATTTTATCTGCTGTTACTACATCATCAGCTAGGTCGCTTGATGTAACAACTTTAGGTGCTGGTTGTTGTCCGATATAAGGCACTTAAAACTCCTATGTTATTTCTAAAATACTTAATGTTGCATCTATCTTTGCAGATACAGAACAATCAATTTTTAAAACGTCTGTTGCTTGTAATACTACTTTTCCACCTGATAAAACTTCTAATGAAGTTCCAGCTGGAATAGTTACATCTTTTACAACAAAAACTGTTTCGTTAGTCTCTGTGTCTGATGTATCTGATTCTATTTTTACACTAGCTGTAACTGAAGCTGTGTGAATATTACAAAGCAACAAACCAATAACTACTGTTGTTGTAGACGTTTTTCCTGTGTACAAAGTAAGAGGTGTTCCAGCACTTGCTGGCATTGCACCATTAGTTTTTACTTTAAATGTATTTGCCATAATTTTATCCTAAAGCTATCGCAAGTGGCAGAGCATTAGGGTCAGTTTCAGATATTGTTCCTGTTACTGACATTGTGCTAGTCACTGCATTTGTTGATGTATTAATTTGAAATAACTCTACGTTATCTGAGCCATCGTTTATTTTCACCTTTAATACATTTGTTGTTGCATTATCAACCCATATAGTTCCAGTTGCAACAGATCCTGGAGCTGATGATCCAACGTGCATAGTATTCAATGCACCTAATATATTATTAAGTTCTGTTCTAAAACTCGCAAAGCCCTGATTGGCTAATTCTACATCTGATACTTGACTCATATTTCCTTTTACTCCTTTAGCTTGTCGATTTCAACCCAAAACCAACGACCTGATAATCGAATGTTTTTGATATCCCTGTATTACTACTATTAAAAAACCTGATTGTAAAACCATCTTTTGACTTACTTGTTATTTGATAATAATCACCTGTTGCTAACCCTTGAGCTGATATACCAATAGATGGAGTCGCATAAAAAGAGTTTGTATATGTTATAGTTGTGCCTGAAGCAGATGCAACTATATCCTCACCAGACTCCGTTCTTCGTTCAAAATTTGCTGTAAATTGTAAGGTATGAACTTTTGATCTTACCTTGTTATCTTCACTTGTAAGTTTACATTTAAATTTAAAGAACCTACCTTTTATAGTTTTTTGTTGGGCTATTTTACTAAATGTTGTTATGTTGTCTAAACTAGTATTATCAGATCCCACTAAAACTTCAGCTCCGCATTGTATTTCAGGTGATCCATCAAAAGGAGCTTTTGCATCCTCAAATAAACTAGCCCCTCTTCCGCTATCAAATAAATCGTATTCATCCTCAGCGGACATACCTATAATAGCTCCTATATTTAAATCATAGATTGCATCAAGAGATAAGGTATTTGAGAAAATGTACTCACCTGACGATTTTATATTACCATTAAAGTTTGTGGGGTTTGATGTAGAGTCTGTGCCACCTAAATCAAAAAAACCCTCTGCTGAGTCTACATTACCTACTAAAGAATCTGTTTGAGTAATTGTGTCTAAAATAAGAACCAATCTACCTGCGTTGTCAGTTGATAAAGCGGTGCTGCTATCTCTTGTTCCTAAAAAATTTGCCATTATTCACTCAAGGTAAAAACATTAACGTATTGTTGCAGCCCTGATATATTAGTAGATACAATAGATGCATTTGCACTGCTATTTCCTAATTTATCGACTGCTTTGATACAATAACTGCCAACTTGTGCGTTGACAACTAAAGAGTTTGATTTTCTTCTTACAACTTTTGCAAGAGGAGTGCTTTCATTCCAAGTAGCTCCGCTTGTAACATTTTGATATCTTATCTCATACCAGGAAATATCAAGATCTGTAACAGGAGTCCAAGATAGCTCCATTTGATTAGATCCCACTAAAGATACAGATAAATCAGTAACATCATTTGGTATTTCTGTTGCTCCTACTATTTTTCTTGTTGCGGATGTATATGTACTTGAAACACCAAGACTATTAATAGCTTTCACTCTTACATCGTAACTAATATCATCAACCACGTTTAACATTTCGTGGTTTAGCTGTGAGCCTGTAGATATTATTTTAAAATTAGACTCTGTGCTTTTTTTTGCTTCTACTTGATAGTTTTGAACAAATTGATCTGTTGAAGCTCCTATAAGTATATTTAATCTTGTAATAGTAATTCCATCTGCATATTCAATAAGTTCATCAGATAGAGTTACCGATGCTGGTGGTTGTATAGTAAATGGATCAGGAAGAGTTGTTGATGGAGTACTCGCAACCTGCCCTTTAGTAGCAAAAGTATAAAAGCTATCTTGATGTTCAACTAGAGTCAAAGCTATGGTATAGTCCTCATTAAAAACCATAGATAAAACTCGAAAGGCCTTAGATGAAAAACCTAGACTGGATATTGTTATATTTACTATGTCTCCTATGTGTAATTCATATGCTTTGAAACCTGCTGTGATATTTAGACCTAAAGACTCTCTGCTTCTTCTTAAAATAATCTCAGACATCTCCTCCGCCTGATACGGACTTGTGATCGTCTTAAAATCAAATTTTCCTTCAAGTAAAAACCCTCCATCCGCTGCTTTCATAGTTGCGTGTTTATCAGCTGTTGCTAAACTAGAATCATCTGTTGGTGGAAACGTTACTTGATCCGCTTGGAAATTACGATCAGGATTAATGAAGGTTGCTATTACTCTGTTATATTTAGAATTTTTAGTTGGTGATGCTAAAGCATAACCTCCTATAATATCATCCTCACCTAAAGATACCGATGCAGATCCTGTTGTTTCTATAACTAATCTATATTTGCCTTGTACATAAGGAAGATAACCTCTGCATCCTCTTAAAATATCTCTTACGTTATCTATTACTTTTCTTGAGGTATCTATAACGGCATTGGTATCAAAAATATTTATTGTACTTGCCCCTGAAAAAGGAGTGACTTGAGTTACACAAACTTGTGATGCATCATAAAAACTTTGTAAGTCTATATCTGAAGTTGCTATACCTTTTCCATATCTTTCGTTTCTTAAATAATCTAACAAACAAAAAGCAGGATTAGTTGAAAAGGATGCTGTTTGCTCTGATAAGTTTGATGCTAGTGTAACAACCTTTTTACCTTTGATTTTAGCTTGTACTTGAGGGATGCCACCAAAAACATCTGCATTCCATTTAAATTTTAAAGCTAAATAACAGATCCCTGATAGTTTATGATTAGATCCCCAGCTAGATAAAGTTGATAAAAGACTTGATGCTGATTGGCCATCAGTTCCAAAGTGAGGTTCTATTGTAATATAACTAACGGCATCTTTGTAAAAATTAGAATCTGAACTTGCAACAGATCTTTGAGTATTATCTGTTAAAGCACCATCAAATGTTACTACTTTGTCATCTACTCTAATTTGTTCTATTGAGTTTATTTCACCCTCACTAAGCACTAAAGCGACATATAAAAACTCATTATCAGTTCCTGAAGTTTCTATAAAAACTCTTGTTCCTCCAACTAACCTCTCACCATAAACAACAGGAATTGATGCGTTGTTTGATTGTTTGTTTACTAATATACCTCGTTCTGTTTCTTCAAAATCATTAGTTCCAAAGTCAGGTATTTCAGGTTTTTTTGATCTGCTAAATAACCATCCTACTGCAAATATACCTAGAGCAACATAAGGGTTAAAACCTTTGCCACTAAATATATTAACTGCACTTAATACAGGTGAAACAACCTCTTGAGCTTTTTTTACTACTCCTCCCATTATCCGTGAAACTCCCTTTTAAATTTTTGACCTATTCTATAAACATTATTATCAGTATCTAATCTTAACCAGTGAATAGATTGATTAACTTTAAGATACTCTTTAAAATAATTATACACCCAGCTCATCACTTGTTTTGGATTTTTTTTAATTATAATATCGTATAGCCATAAGTTTTTTCCTGTTTGCCATTCCCACTTATATAAAGTTCCTGTTTTTTTATATTGCTCTGCAACAATGTCACTTAAGAAAGCCCAATTTACAAAACCATATATTTTATTACCCTCATTAAATACCTTATACTGATTTAAATTTATAGATGGGTGTATATGATAGTAAAGATCAGAATAACTATCTTTTTTATATTTACCAAATGATTGATATAATTTAATAATTGAGTCAATCATCTTCTACCCCATTTCAAGTCAAGGACAGTTTGAGAACTAAAATCCATGCCAACATCTGTGTTAAAAAACCTTTGTTGTGAGTTGTTGTTTGTTTGCCTTCCTGATTTTTTATCAAAGTCTGCCCAGTGAGAAACAACAGTTAAAATTACATTTGACTCTGTTTCCGACTCACTAATTTGAAAGGTATCTATATTTCCTGAATATAATAATATAGGATCTGCTATTAGTGCATTGTTAGAGTCTAAGAGTCCTCTAAAAATATCAACTGTATCGTTGACAATATTTTCATTTAAAACAGTTGATATAAAAGTTGTATCTGCTCCTGATAAAGTAATATTTAAACTAGTTTTAGTAAGATCTGTTTCCTCAGTAAATGTTGGAGTAGCAACTAAAAAAGGTGAAGCGGTATAGGTAGTGCTAGATCCTGAAACAGACGATGTTAAACTGAAACTATTATCTGTAATATTTACAGGTGTTGCAAAACCAATTGACAACAAATGAACTGGTCGTATTTCATTTGTTAACAGTTCGTTCTTGAGTGCTGTCGTTAGTGTTCTTGCCATAATCTTCTATACTCTTTCTAATTACCTTTATATCACCATTAACTTTATAGTCAGCATTTTTTGATGGAAAGTCATGCTTTTTTAAATCAAGTTTGTTAACGTCAATAGACTCTGCCTCTACTATCTCTTCAGCTAGTATGTCAGCATTCATAAAATATTTAATTTTATATTGCTTCTTCGACATCTATTTCAAATTCGTATAATAAATTTCCATCCTTGTCAGCACCCACAGCTCCAAACTCTTGAACATCGTTAGTCATATGAACTTGAAAGGGAACGTTGTTATAAGTAACAACCTCATCATCTGCTAAAGCAGATATTAGTGGAGGTTCAATAGTTACTGTTGCTGCACCTGATGATGGAGTAAACTCTGAAACTATCATATAAACTTTTGTATGTCCTGCAAACTTTATAAAATCACCTGACTTGAGTCTACCTGAACTATCAGCTCCAAATCCATCCATAGCAATAGTTGTGTCCCCTGCTGTGTGTGATCCATTTACAGATATGACCTGATCTTCAGATCCTCTAGTGCTTTTTACTTCAGGTGGAGTAATTGTAAAATTTTCTTTTGATGCTCTTTGTTTAACTATAAAGGCCATAAGCTCACCATATATATCAGATCGTTTTCCTATAATAATCTTTGCAGTAAAACCAAATCTTTGATTGTCTATTTGTCTTGATAGTTTTTTTCCTGATAAAGATTTAGATATAATAGTATTTTGTATTGATCTGATTCCCATAGTTGAGAAATCAGCAGTTGATATTGGAAACGCACCTGACATTAAATTAACTCCCCTCTTCCTTTTTCTGTTAAAGCATTATTTATTATTGATGTAATTGTAGCTCTATTTTCTACTAAAGCCTGGTCAAAGCCTCTAGAGTCTATTGTGTTTATATTAAAGTTTACAACAGCAGATCTACCGCCTGTCCCTCTAGCTGCTTGAGTTATTTGACCTGTGCTATTTGGAATAAACATTTCCGCACCTCTCTCACCAACTAAAAGAGGTTGACCTTTTCTAACTGCTCCTCCATTTGCCATAGCTGTAAAACCTAAAAAACCTAAAGGATTTCCTGACATTAACATCATAGCAGATTGAAATTGTAATTGTTTTTTCATCTCACCTGTTTTCTTTTTTTCAGTCTCAAGAGTATCTTTACTTAAAATATTTTTTATTTGTTCTTGTATAACCATCTGTATTGTAAAAGCTAAAGCCTCAACTAATAATTTTTGAGCTAGTTCTTTAAATGATTTATTTAGTTCTTTTCCAAGTACAACAGCTTCTGCAAGTGATCTAGAAAAGCCTTTTACTCCACTTAATATAAATTTACCTATTGTGTCGTTAATAGACTCTAAGTCTTTTTTAATTTGGTTTTTTATAGAGTCCTGTATTTTACTAAATGATATCAAAGTTTTTTCTGAGCTTTGCTCTATACCTTTTAGTTCCTTTTGAAGTTCTGCTAGTTGCTCTTTTGATAGTATTATATTTTCTTCTATTTTTTTGATAAACTCATTTACACTTTTAAATGCTGCACCAAACTCCTCCGTCTTTTTAGTGCCACCAAAAACTTTATTTGTTATTGCATCAAGATCAACACCAATAGCTTTTAGTAATCCAAGAATACCTACTATTGCTATCTTACCTGTTCTACCAAGCATTAAGAAACCAACAATACCCATCTCTCTAATACCTGGAGGAAGACCTTTTACTAAGTCTATTAGTCCACCAATACCAACAGCGACTACTTGAAATATAGGTCGTAATATATCAAGTAAAGCTGCACCGCCAAGTAATGCTTGTTTTATAAAATTAACTAAACCCTCACCAACTGCTGTTGCAAATTGAGTTAGTGCTTTTGAGTTATCCTCTATCCCTTTGTTGATGACTACAAGTGCGTTTTTAAAGAAATCAAAAAAACCAGCTCTATTTGTTTCTAATTTAAATTTAAATAATTTATCTGATAACATTGAGAGAGTACCAGTGAATGTAGTTGCAAGAACCTCAGTAGCTTTACCAAATCTACCATCCTCACCAAACGTATCTTCAAAGGCTTTTATAGTGGCTTCAGCTGTAACAGTAGCTCCAGCTTTAAATCCTAATAAAGCTCTAACACCTCTTTCTCTAAATACGTCTGCTGCTGCTATACCACCTGCAAAGGATCTTTGAATTTGTTCTGCGGTTTGTCTAAAGTCTAATCCTGTTACTGCTGCAACGTTACCTGTAATTTTAAGAATACGAGTTAGGTCATCTGCATCTTTTGCGACAACCGCTAGGTTACCTGATGCAGATGATATTTCCTCTAGGGAGAAAGGAACTCGTGCTGCAAAGTTAATCAAGTTATCAAATGCCTTTGTTCCTTGTTTAACGTTACCAAATAAAAAATTAAATCTAATACCTAAGTTTTCAACTTCAGATCCTACTCGTACAATTGATCTAATAGCAACACCACCACCAATACCAAGTAAGGCAGATTGTACAGAAAAAATTGATGCTCTTAAATTGGCTAAACCTTTTTGAACACTACCGAGTGCTGCTTTTGTCTTATCACGTGCTAATACATTTAAAACTAAATTTTGTGCCATTATAAAGGTCTCTTTCTATCGTATTCTTCTTTTTCTAACATAAAATGTGCTATCCACAAATTAAATTCCTCTTCAGGCATATCTAATACCTGCATCAAGGTTATTTTTAACCTGTCTGCTACTATTAGCATATTTCTAATTTCAGGAGTAGTGTTTAGTTTTTTTTTGACTCGTAAGCTGACGTTACTTGAACCATAGCAGTCGATATTTTTGCTAATACATCAGAATCAACTTTATGCATAATATCCATTTTATCTGTGCTAGAGAAAAGTTTATTACCATCTTTATCTAAAGCCTTTAAAATAACTACGTCAGCAAGAATACCAACATCATTTAAATTACTTGAGCCTGAGAATAGTTTTTTCTTTTCAGCAAGTGTTATTGGTTTCCAGTAAATAACAGAGGGTTTACCATCCTCATCAGGCCACTCTTCAATCTCAATGGATTGGATTCCTAAAGCCTCAAAGTGAGATTTAGCTCTATCTATAAGTGACATATATTATTATTCTGTACCAATCGTTAAAGCACCTGTTCCCTGAAATGTAACACTTCTAGCAACGATACCATCCATAGGTTGGTTAACACTCATTCCAGTTACAATTCCTGAACCTTCGAATTTTCTATCGCCTGTAGATGATCCTTCAGGCATTAATTTAAAAGTTAAACTAGATCCTGCTGTCAATTGTGTTTGTGCTGAGTCTGTTTCGTCAAAGTGCATTTCTAGAGTTCCTGAAAACGATGTTCTACCTGCAACAAAAGATTTTGCTGCATCTGCCATTTTTGTACTTTCAACAACATCTCCTGTTGTCTCTAAAGTAAATGATGTTAACTCACCTACTCCAGTTCCACCGATAGCAACTTCGCCTTCTTTTCCATGATGTACTGCCATATTTATTCCTCCGTTAGTTTGCTTATATTATTTTTCTTGTTCTTCGTCAAACTCTTCTTCTTCATCTTCCCAATTTTCCTCTACTTCCTCATCTTCTGAGTGATCCTCTTCTATCTCATCTAATATGTCTTTTGCTTCTTCGCAAAGTAATGATTCTTTATCGTGTAATTTTTCTATCTTATCTATAATTTTTTTTATCTTACTAACTTTGTTTCCTATTTTTGCCATCGCTTATCCTTTGTTATGGTGTTCCTGATTCAAATGTGTATATACACCTGATAGTCATCCTGATCCCACCAATAGGGAATAAAGTCCCTTCATCAGTTTCAACAGATATAACTTCTGTATCAAGTGCATTACTTCCTCTAGTAATATCAGATTCTAATTCAGTTTCAATAGCGGTGATAAGTTGATTTCTTTTAGTGTCAATATTTGTTTCTGCACCCTTAACAAAACCTGATAAAACGAAGTCTATTGTTCCTTGCCTTCTTTTTGCCCCACTTCCAATCTCAACATCCTCTCTTGTTTCCTCGCTTGTTTGTACTATTACAACAGGATATTGTTTATCTGATAACTCGTCTATATCAAAAGGTTGTCTAGTTACCTTTTTAATTGATGGGCTAGTTATACCGCTTATAGTTGAAGCTATATTTGATGCTATATTCTCTCTAGTACTCATAATCTAAACTTTCTAATTTCTTTTTCCATAAACATTACAAACTCTCTCTGTATAATCTTTTCTGTTCTTTTATCAAAACCAAAAAACTCTCTTTTTGGTTCATTTAATACTTGGTTAAATAAAGCCCTTTGTCTCATCTCAGCATTGTTAAAAAATATAGTTGCTTTTCTATTTGATTTAACTTTGCCTGTTATAGATCCTAACATTCTTCCAGTATAAAATAAATCTACTTTTTGAGGTTTGCCTTCAGCTTCTAGCCTTTTTAAATATGACTCACTATAAGGAGCAAACTTACGTCTTTTGAAATCTTTTTGTTGTTGTGTAAGTTCTTTAATAATTGATTGTAATCTGAAACTTGCTCTTGCTAAACCTTTACGAGTTATGCTTGGAAATTTATTAAAAAATTTATTTAGTGATTTTTGTACAGACTTTGCGTTGGATTTGATCCTAACATCTACTGCCATTATCTAACTAGTCTGCCTGTACTATGTAATGGTTCTCTTTCGTTTTTAACAATGTTTCCATCACCTGATGCATCGTATTCAACTCCATCTTCTAGTATTGCATCCCACTCCTTGTTATACTCAGACATATAATGTTCACCCATCCTCTCAAATCTATCTTTTCTGTTTCAGGTCTAAACTTTGTTAAGGCAGGAGCAAGGAATCTTCCTATAAATAAATAGACTCCAGCTCGTTCAAATTGATCCAGGTTGACCTTTGTATCAACCATTTCATTAGTATTTAAAACTGTAATATCTGTATATACATTAGTTTTATATACAGGCCACCACTCAATTCGTAATTGTCTTAAAATATCATTTGTTGTTTGTGCAAAAAAATTAACTGCTTCAGTATCAGTTGATGCAATACCAAAACCAAAAATATCAGGTTGATATTTAGTTACATCACTTGCTACAATAACATTTGCTCCAGTATAGTTAGCCATTACTTTGCACCTTTAAATAGCCATTCGACATATTTATTCCATACTTTTTTAACTAGCTTTTTTAGTTTTTTTAACATTTTTTCTTCTCTTCGGTTTTTGTTTCACTACTTTATCAGCAATGACCTTTGTTGTCGCCTTTTTAATTTGTTTTTTTGCTTCATCAAAAGGGACATAACCATTCCTTTGATAAAAACCTATATTAGCCTCATAATATTTTTTAGGCTTTACAATAGTTTTTTTTCCATTTGTTAATTTAATATCCATATTTCCTCCGTTAAACTTGGATGTGAGGGCAGTTTCCCACCCTCACAAAGTATCCAATTATTATTGGATTGATGAGTCTGCTTCGACTTCACAACCTTTAGAGTCGTCTAATTCGCCAACTCCATAAACTGCTGTCGCTACAATCTCGTCTGCTCTTAAACTCGCATCTCTTTGAGTTTCAATTTTAAGATCTTGCATCATCGCTAGACCTAAAGCATCAGAGTGGAATACTGCACCTTTGTAATCACCAGTTGTTCCTGGATCATTACCTGATGCGTCTGCTATATTTGAAGTTTCAAATATATTCACTCCAGCTATTTGACCTACTAGACCAGTTCTTAATGCTTCATTACCAACACCTGGATTAGGGTTAGCAAATGTGTTTGTAAGACCTGATTTCAAGTCAAATGCTACTTGTGGGTGGATTACAGCAGAGAGATTCTCTCCTGGTACTCCAGCTGCTCTTAATTTTGCCACTGCTTGGAAAATTAAAGATGCAGACATTACTGTTGAAGCTGATCCGACAGTTGTTGAAAAACCACCGAATAAAGCTGTTAAGTCTTTGTCTTGTTTTTTTGCAATAGCTTCACCAAACAGTCTTCCGATATCAGCTGCAACGTTTCTTGGAGCTGAACTTCTTCCCAAGTCTGTTAATGTCGTCATAATTCCGTGTTCTGAACAAGTAATTGTTTTAGAAGTTGGATCTATTGCTGTGTTAGATAAATCAGATGCTTCCGATACGGCTGCTGCTGAAACAGCAGAGTATATTGGAACTTCAACTGACTTTCCACCACCTGTTACGGCATAATTTCTTACAAGTGGTCTCATAATTGATCTCTCACTTGCTACGAACAATGCCTCTGCCACTATCTCTGTGTATAGTTCCGATAGTGTAGAACTTGTGCTTTCTTGAGCCATTTTTGTTTACCTATTGTTTATTTGTTAAATTAATCTGAACAGGAGCAGAGTCTCTTTGTTTGCGATATTCTGCATACTTTTTACGATCTTCTGCCTTGCTCATATCTAAGTCCTGAATATTAAATGGTTTTACAGTTTTACCTTCCAATGCCGACTGGCTTCCTGAACCAGCTAAAGACCCTTGACGGAAATGTGGGTTCGCATCTAAAAACTCTACGACACGATCTTCTATCGTAAAAAGTTCGCCTTTTGAGTTATATCTGATATTGCTATTATTATCAAGAATTTCAATCCTATTGTCATCAGATAATCTAACTTGATTTTTTATAAGCTCGACTACTTGAGCTGGGTTTATAGCTTTATGCTTTGAAGCGATAGATAATACTGAGTTATCTATTTTTTCTTTTTTAATAGAGCTTTGAAGACGTTGTATATCTGCATCTTTACTTGCTATTCTCTCTTGCATAAGTTTTTCAAGATCAGCTTTTGTTTTAGCATCTTTGATCTCTTGCTCTTTTTTACGTTCATCATCTTTCTTTTGTATTTCAGCTAGAGCTTTCTCTTGTTTTGCTTTCTCTGCACCAAGTCTAGTTTGTATTATTTTATCGACTTGTTCTTGTGTAAACTGAGGTTGAGTTTTATTATCAGCTTGAGTTTCTTTTACTTCCACTGCTGGAACGTCTTTTTGCGGTTGACTAACCTGTTCTTTTTCTGACATTTTTGCTCCTATATTATTAATTGTCCGTCTTCGTTATACCAATCAGGGCTAACGTAAGACCACTGATGCCTACAATTATATCCGCCTCTAACAACTAATGGATCGCCTGGTTTTTTACCATCCCACGATTGTTGAGACCATAGTCGTCTAACTTCAGCAACAGTGAAAACATTACTGCTTCGTTTTTTATATACACCACCTAAGATGTTTCTGCAAATACGTCTTGTTGTCGGTATGACATCACCAAAGTATTTAATATGGGTTAAACCTGCTTCACCTGCTTTAAAAGCATTTACTTGTGCATCAAACTCACGCAAACCATCATTTAATAGCTGGGATGCGTATTTTCTCATATTATCACCAGCTCTATCTCTACCAAATTTAGACTGCAAGGTTTGTACAGCTTTATCAACCTTTACTTGCATAGACTTTTTGTTTTTATTTTTTTTAACAAATTCAGCTAATCGTTGTGCTTCTGCATCGTTTGATTTACTATATATGCCGTTTATTGTTTGACGTAATTCCTTCTCTAGCTCAACAAACTCTCTACCAACTAAGGTGTTTTGATAAACTTTATCTGCTAATCGTTTTGTAAATGTATTTGATACATCTTTAAATTGAGTGAAGGTTTGTAATTTTAAATTTTGTATTAAGGCTAGATCCCCTTTTGTTAATTCTTGAAAAGCCACAGGTATATTACCTATTGCTTTAAAAGCTCTTTCTATTCTTTTGGCCTGTCTATTAAAACCTTTTTTAGTAAGAGTATCTGCCCAAGCTAAAAACTCTGTTTGTAAAACTGTTCTTATTTTAGGTCTTATGGCTATTGCTGCCTGTAGCTCTATTAATTTACCTGCTTGAGTTGGAAGTTCCTTTCCAGCAAGTCTAACAACATCATCTTCTATTTTATCTAGAGTCCTTTGTAATGTTTGGTAATATTCTTGTTCTGCTCGGTCTAGATTTTTAATCCTGTAAATAGTAAATTGTCTGACTTTGTCTGCCATTATACTTGCTCATCTTCAACATCTTCTTCTTGAACTTCATCTTGAGTAAACTGACCCACCTCTGCTTGGCCATTTATTTCTTCAAAGGCTTGGTTTAAAGTATCGTCATCATCGATAACTGTTCTTACTATTTCTTTATCTACCTCTTTGTTAAACGTTGGTGATTGTAAGTTCATAGCTTTTGCCATTGAGTAGAATTGAATGTCAGTTGCGTAATCACGAATGTTGAAGCTATCAGGATAATTAATCTCGCCATCAAAAGTAGTATTTTGAAATTGAGCATATAATCTAAATAGCTGCTCTTCTGCTATTTCTAAATTATCCGCTTTATCAGATAGTCTAGCATTTAATAATTCAAATTCTGTTTGCAGAGCTATACCTGATGAAACTTGTTGTTTGGTAGTTCTAATAGCCCCTGTATGAGCTATTCTATTTATAGCCTCGACCTTGTGTTTAATTGATTCCATAATAGAATTTAAGTTAGCCCCTGAGGGTTGTAGTAAATATGGTTTCAAATTTGAGTCTATTTCTTCAGGCATTTCTATAACTGCCCCTGCACCTGCACTAGCATTTACACTTGGAGTTTTTACTAATGATGGGTGGTTTGTTAATCTAATAAGTTGTTCTATTTCAGAGTATTCGTTGTAAATAGCTTTTTGTAAGTCTGCGATGTCAGTAAGGTCTGACTGGCCAATCCCACGTTTGTGTGATTTGGAATTGTATAAAATAACTGCTGGTATTTTGCCAATCAGATTATCGGCAGTATCTATAACTTGAGGCTCTAATTGATCTTTTTGATAAAGAGTATCTATTCTGTCAGGATACCATATCCTAAAATAACTTCCTCCATCCTTATCAACCTCCTCACGTATTTTTAAGTAGTCTAAATAATACTTACCATTTACCTCACGTTTAAAATTCCAATCTAACACGTTTTCAGGTGTTACCAATGAAAGGTAAGGTCTTATTTCCTGGTTTAGTTCATCTGCCCTTGTTCTTGCCTGGATATTTGGTTTATCTAAAATCATAAAGCAATGGCCATAGATAGACGCATAATTTTGAGCTTGTTTTATAACACTATTAAAATTGTTTCCTTCAAGGTCAGCATCTTTTAAGAATGATTCTAAACTAGGCTCATTGATCATTGATCCAAAATTTCTAGATGGTTTTACTCTAAATAGAAATGATGAATATATTTGTATAATATTTTTACAATGGTTATCGCATGGAGTGTTTCCAAGTCTTTGATTGAACTCGTTATCTAATTCTAAATTGTATCTATTTAAATATTGACCGACTGTATAATCATAGCCACCATTATAACTTCTAATATAATACTCCCACAAAGTTATAGTTTCTTTATAATCCTTATGAGTATCGAGTGCCTCGTCTTTGCTGTAAGCCATGTTTACCTTTTATATTCCATCGTTGCGGATCACTAATAGGACTTTTTAAAGTTAAAGGTTTCACATAATCAATTAGATAACCAACCGCATCGTTCATATGATCGAAACCCTCCTCTTTATCAGGAATATTAGTGTTTTCCTTATATACCTGTCGTTGTAATCCTTTTATAATAGTTTTACAAGATTTGCTAATAAAAATATTTCTATGCCCATTAGAATCTTTGAGTCTTGAATTTACATTGTTAACTCTGTCTCGTATGGCAGTATGTTTAAGTTTTGCTTTAACTGTAAAACCTGCATTTTGTAATATGGATAAGTCTGTTCTGCCACCTGCACTTGTTTTACGTTGTCTACAAGCTGGATCAGGATATATAAATATTTGTGCTTTAGAACCATATCTGTCTCTTATTTCCTGGCACATCTCATCGGTATTTGATGAGTATATGATTATCTCATCTGCAAAATATATTCTATCTCTATCAATTTGAGCTACTGCACATGACATCGGATCCACGTTGAAATCCATGCCAATATGTAAGGGTTTTTTCCAATCTATTTTATAATCAACTACACTCTCTACAGGGTGAAAATTATAATAAACAGCTCCTGCATAATTTTCAAAAGTTCCCTCAAACTCCTGTCTAAAAGTTCTAATATCCACATCTTGTTTAGCTTGTTCTAGTTCTTCTTTTGTTACCATCCCTCCTTGCAGAGTCGTATATTGAAAGGACTCCCATTCAGGATCTTGCTTTCCTTTGAGATAAAGCTCATAGCTCCAATTACCAAAGCCTCTCGGAGTTCCTGTAAATAAAACCTTTGCCTCTTTATCAGAACAAGAAGCACGTAATACCTCAAACCAAGTACGTTTATCTATATCAGCAAACTCGTCTAATACTAAAAAATTTAAACCTGTTCCTCGTAAGCTATCAAAGTTCTCTGCACCTTTTAGTGATATAATACTATTTGTTTTTCTAATTCTAATAGTAAGAGTTGTTTCGTTAATATCCTCAATCCAATTATATTTTGCTAGAGTTTGTTTTAAATCACTCCAGCAAATTTCTTTTGCCATTTTAAAGGTTGGTGCAACATACCATATGATTTGATTTGGTATAGCTGCCTGTTTCATCATTTCAACTATTGTTAAAAAGGTTTTTCCAAACCTTCTACCACTTATAAGAACTCTGAATCGCTTGTTGGAGTGACTGACCTGATACTGCGGACTCGTAAGTTTTATCTTCATAACAATCAAACTTAAAAAATATTTTATGTTTATTAATTTCTTTTCTACCTAACTCCTCAGTCTTATCGATTGACTTTTGATAACCATCCATAAGGCAAGAATAGACATCATCATACTTACTTTGAAAAGCAATGGGGTCAAGGCACATACCCTGATATCCTGAACACATAATAATTACTAATATATATTTCATATTTACTCATAAAATAAATTACTTGCTTAAGGTAACAATCTTAACAATTTTTTTAGCTCCCATATAAATTTCTGTTTCTGCTTGAATCTTTTGACAGCTAAATCTTACGTTTTTTGGATTTACCTCACGTTCCGCTAAACGTTTTGATCGGAGACAATCGGACATCTTGCTTTTGTAAGTTGCCTCTATGATATCACCTTTTAAAAACATAATTAATGCTACAACAGTCTCGATCATTTTTGCCCTCCATTTGCTCGTACTTTATCTTTTACTACTTCTAACTGCTCCATGATTTTATCTACATCTTTTTGCAACCTTTGTATATTGACTTTATTGTGCATCATAGACTCCATCTGCTCTTGTATTTTTTCAACATCCTTTATCAGATCCTCGATAAGGAGGAACTGCTCTGAGTCCGCAGGTAAACTACCAAGCTCACCTAAAGGCCACTTGATCCTAAACTCAGTATTCATCTCTATATCTTTTGATGATAATTTGTTTTGAGTTTCTAAAACATTTATACGTTCTACAATAGAAAAACCAAACCAGGCTCCAACAAGACACGCACCGATGATTGTGATTAAATTCTTGGCAGGGAGCTGAATACCTGTGTCTTCGGAAAGGCTAAGTCGCTTTGTCATAACCTGAAACCTTTTTGCCAAGTTCTCATAGCCCAATAAACAGGAGTGGTGTTAAGTTGTTTTCCTGATCTTCTCGCTTTGTTCAAAATGGGTCTAAACCTTGCAAAAAAACTTTTACGTCTAGCAGGATCGTTTCTGCCTATACTCATACCCTTCTGACCAAAGTTTACTTTTTGAACTCTGCCTGTTCTTCTATTTCTAACAAATACTTTAAATTTTTTTACATCGCCACGTTGGACTTTGTTTAGCTTTACTATTCTACCTCTATATTTAGCCATGAAATGTTTTTAACACTTATTGTGGCTCTTCGCCACCACAAATATAACCAATAACATTTTTGCCTTTGTATTTGTGAGTGTAGATATTCTGATTAGTAAAAGGTTTATATTTCCTGTTTTTTTCTATTGCTATATTTGAATAATACCAGCTAGAGCAGCTTTCACCACTAGGCACTTCAAAGGTTTCCATTTTTATATCACCAAAAAATGTTAAAAACAAAATTGTAATCATTACAGGTTTCATCGTTTAAAATATCTAGGTCGCCACTTGTTGCAGACGTAAGTATCTTTGACTCCTTTAGTACGATAGACTCCGCAATACATATGTCGTTGAGAGAACATACCACAATTACCGCAGCTACCTCTACCTTGCGATGGTCTGAAATCCTGAGGCATTTGGTAGGGTATAAACTCACCATTTGGATAAAAGTTAGATCGTTTTATTGCCATTGATCCGCCATCGCTTTAGCAAACCCTTTAAAGAATTTAGCTCTATTTTTTTGTCGATCCTTACCACCTTTATTAAACCAGTTACCTGGAACTTTTGTTGATTGAATTGACCATTGATTTGCCATAGCATCAGCAACTCCTTTAAATGTTACACTTGCATCTTTTGAAGTAATACTTGTAAAATGATATTTTTTTCCCTTTTTTTTACCCCCTGTGTTACTTGGTAAAAGAGGTTTAAAATTTTTAATATTATTAGTTGGTATTAAAAGTGGTAAATTTTTAAGCCAAAGCCTTGTGTTTTTACTAAATGGATGTCCATATTCATATGGTTGTATAGTTTGAGAATGTTTTGGTAGTTTAAATATCTTGCTTGATATAGGATTTTCTACGCATATTTTATTTATTGGTGCATTGTATAAAGCCATAAAAAATTCTTTAGCTTTAAGTCCTAGCTTATATCTTTGTTTATTTAATTTACCTTTTGGATATAGAAATCTAGCACCAGCATTAGATAGGTAAGTGCAGGGTGGATGAGCAATCATAAGATCCCACCCTTTATCTAAATGTTTTAATACATCATCTTGAATATGATTACCTGGACTTTCAGTAGGTAGTATATCACAACTCCAAGCATCGTGACCTTTAGCAGCAAAAGCATTTCTAACAATTCCTGAAAATTCACACGCAACCAAAACTTTCATCTACCTTGACCTCTATACTTTTTCCAAGTTCTACGTTTATGCTTATTCATTGTACTAGTGTTTGGCCTTCTGCCTATACTAGTGCCTTTGTAAGTTTTTTCATAAACAACAGTTTGACCATAGACATTACCTTTTTTTTTAGCCATCTATGATCTCGGAGTCAGCTTCAATTATAAGTGGAAGAGGCTCTGTAATAGTTTCATTTACAGATCTGTCTTTCATACCTAATTCATTTTTAGATAACCATATTTGCATATGAGTATTATCTTTTTTAATGGCCTTATCCCACATTTTTTTTCTTAGACTAGCCTTACCTTTGTTTTTAAACCTGTCTATAATTTCGGCAAAATTACGTTGTAAAGTTCTAGCAGATACACCAACTACACTTGCTATTTCCTCTTGAGTGCAACCAATCGAGGCTAAGTTTCCTAATATATCTAAATCTATTTTTACTCTAGGTCTACCCACCGCTTTGTGGCTAGATTGTGATTTGTTCATATTTTTGTCGCTTTTGCGTTTGCCCATTGTTCCCATCTTTTTACTATAACATCACAATATTTAGGGTCTAGTTCTATTCCATAACATATACGTTGTAGTTTTTCACAGGCTATCAAAGTACTGCCT
>VTLG01001060.1_pt1 | contig 20031 bp, 30 predicted proteins | sample 4694571 | NCBI WGS metagenome assembly VTLG01 (sample SAMN12604809, study PRJNA352737) | marine metagenome | biome: ENVO:00000447; feature: ENVO:00000209|ENVO:00000569|ENVO:01000036; material: ENVO:00002151; isolation source: viral sequences binned using virsorter ... | reverse complement strand
ATATAATGTCTTCTACAAAACCAGCCACTTACATTGTGTTCATCTTTTGTTTTCCAAATCAGGAACTCGCCACCTTTTGCTTCAAATACTTTTCCACAGCATTTGCAAGTCCTTTTCTTTGGTGTTAATACAAGTTTGATTGAGCCATCATAATCAGCCACTTGACTAACATTATATTTCTGTTTTGTTTCGTTGTCTATATTTACTTGCATACTTTCCTTTCCTTTTCTCTACATAAATAAACTTGTATTAAATAATTGTTATATAACAAAAAACCCCAAACAAAATTAATTGCTTGAGGTTTATTGTATTTACTTACTAGGTAAAATTACTACTTTTTTATAGTGCTTTTAAAAAAGATAGTTTGTCCATTTTTTACTACATAAGGTGTTTCTTGTGTTTGAAAGCCACAACAATAGATAGTAAAATTACCTATCTTAAAACCACCTTGTGTTACTTGCCCGTCTTCACTTGTAAAACTACTTTCTTCACTTGGTATCACTAGTTGATAACCCTTAACTTTACTTGCTAAAACTTCCCCGTTTTTTTTCTTGTGTTGAACTATTGTTTCGCCAATCTCGTAGTAATACTCTTTAAATTCATCACTTAAAACTTGGTGCATAACCTCGTTCAATCTATCACTTATTACTTTCTTTAAAGAGTGATTTTTGGTTTTTGTTGCACTTGTTTTTGTAGGCACTTTCAAACCCATCATTTTAGCAAGTTCTTCTTGTGTTAGATTATGGTTTTTATTTACTGTTTTTTCTTTAGGCATAGGATTTCCCTTCCATTATCTTTTATTTGATTAAATTGTCAAAAAGCCGTACCGAAGTACATTCAAATATAATAATAAAAAGATATATTACAATAGAAAAAATATAATTATTATGGAACAATATATAGTATTATAAGTATATTAAGTATAAATAATAAATGAAACGAGGTAAAATATGTTTAATAAATACAATAAAAATATAATCATTAATAAAGGTAAATATGAACAAGCAAACAAATTGATATTAAGTGGTTATATACATAGAATAAATAAAGAAACGCATGATTATAAAGTAGTAACAACGGATAAGCAATATAAAATAATAGTAACACCTAAAATAGAAAGGATATAAAATGAAAAGAATAATAAATAATATATTAGAATGGATTGGGTATCATTTTATTGGTTATAAAGTGGATATAAAACACCTTGAAAAGACAATAAATAAATTAAAGGATAAAAACCTTAATGATTTGTCGGAATTATTGGCGTTTGATAATAAACTAGAAAAAAGATTAAATGAAGAAATAAATGCAACAAATAATGCATTTGAAGATGTAGCTAGTGACATTATTGAAGTTGAAAAAAAAGTAGATAAATCAATTAAATATATTAAATCTTCTATTGATAATATTAATTTAGATAATGATTGTGGCGTATGTGATAAGTTTGTAAAAAGTAATGCCGAGCAACAAACGGAAATAGACCAATTAAAAGATGAAAACAAAGAACAAAAAGAAATAATCAATCATTATACTAATAATGACACTATAGCCTTAATAGAATATAAAAATGAAGAAATAAAAGAACTAAAAAAACATAATAATTATTATATGTCACAAATTAAAGCTATAAAAAGAATTGCCGAAAAGCCGTTGGATTTATGTGGTAATTTAAATGATATAATATCTATTTGTAATGATATGGGTATTGATTATAATAATATTAACTTAACTAATGAAAAGGAGTAATAATGCTAAGTAGAAAACATTATAGATTAATCGCAAGTATAATCAATGCGAATACATGCGAAGTAGAAGGTACTACATGGAAAGTATTAGACAAAGATACACTAGTAAATGGGTTGTGTCAAGTATTTGCACGTGATAACAATTTATTTGACTCGTCTAGGTTTCGCCGTGCTTGTGATGGTGTGTAAATAGTCGCCGATTATATGTTGTGTATAATAGAGCCGTCGTAGTTAGACGGCTTTGTTGTTTGTCCTTCACTTTTATATAAATAGAATTAGATGTGCTTTATATATTCCGTTATTTAACCACTTTTCAACTAATTTTCAACCCCCTAGAGGACTTTTGGCGGGTGGTTGGTTGTTAAAGAAATACCCACACCCATTCTAAGGCTATTTTTGAAGTTTTGTAACAGGAATGTTTTTTCTTTATTATTAATTTCTTTTTACTTAAAGTACTATACTATATTGTATATACTATATAGTATTTATAATATAATCAAATAAATGACAAAGTCAAGTATTTTTATTTTTGGAAAAAATTATTTATATTTGCATATGGAAATCAAAGAAATCAAGGGAATCAAGCATTATTTATATGAAACCTTAGAGGAATTTAATGTTTTTTGTCCAAATATTGAGGTTGTTGGTAATTGGAGGAACGGATTACAGGGTGAATGGGTATATACTGATGACTTATTTGTATGTCAAGTGCTTAAACGTAGTCATTTAGTTCATCCTGGTTATAAAAAGCCTAGAACATTAATTAGGACTGTTTGTGGTTCTTTCATCGTAGAGCAAAAAACACACGAAATGTTGGGTGATAATGGTATTGCCGAGAATATCTACGCATTTTCGGGTAATTATGATGCAATCTACGAAAGAGCAAAGGATAGAAAGCTTAATAATCGTGAGTTTCTATTCGCTAGATATGTAGCTGCGGGTGAAAATACACTAAAAGCTTATAAAAAAGCCTATCCAAAGGCTAAAGACGAGGAATATATCAAGAAAAAGACAAATTCTTTATTAAAAAAAGAGGAAATAAGGTCAATGGTAAAAGAAGAAATCAAAAAGATACTAGCGGAAGAGGGAGTTACCCCTGATTGGATTATCGGTATGTATAAAGATATTGCAAGTATGTCGGATAGAGACTCAGATAGGTTACGTTCTCTTGAATCTCTAGCAAAAATCTCTGGATTGTTTGACACAGAGAAAAAACAAGAACAATTAACTGTTTGGACTGGTTTTACTAATGAACAAATGGAGGCTCTACAGGGTGGACAAAAAGCAAAACTTGTCGCACATGGTGAAAAAGACGAAGATTGAGGAAGATTTATGTCCTGTATGTGATGGGGATTTATATTATAATGATAAATATACTCAAAGAATCGGAATCGTTGATATAACGGGAAATCATGACGTTATTGGGTGGATATGTCCCCACTGTAAATCAGAATTTGATAATTCCAATAAAATTATGTATATTTACGGGGAAAATTTTAACGCAGGAGACACATAATGTTTGCAAACTTATTAACAGATTTTATAAAAATGAAAGCAGTAAGCGAAGTTAAAGATAAAGTTGGAGATAAACTTGGAGATGAAGCTAGGTTTTTAATAGACGCTTTACCATTAGGACAAGGAGGCTTTCAACAAAAAGATGGAGAATCCTTGTTATTAGAGAAATTCTCCGAGAAAGAGCCATTTGCGAATATATTTTTAAAAGAACCTGAGCAAATTAAATTTTGGGATATAATTAATTTAGCAGGAGACCCGAAAGATAAAACAGGATGGGAGCGTACATTATTAGAAGGTTTAAATCAATACGGAAAAACAGCTCAAGCTGACCAAGGTTACAATAATCCTTATTCTGGAAATGAATATAGTAACTTTTGGGCTCATTTGCTAGGGACAGATATAGGATGATATTAAAAATTATATACACAGCTCCAGATGAGTCTCAATATCCCCAAAAACCACGTTTCTATGGTAATCTTCTTGTATCTCATGATTCATCTGTGGCTGTGGATTGTTCCGATTTACCAATATTCCAATAATATGGAACTTCTTAATTACATAACACAGCCATTTGACCCAATGCAAACAAACAATAATACAAATACATTATTAGACTCTTTATTATTTACTGCGGAAAACAAATGGGGTATAGATAGAGAGCAAATTATAGAAAATATGAATAAGATTGCTTTTCATGAAAGTAAAGGAGTAGCTGACGCTATACAACAATCAGATAAAACTGAGTCAGGAATAGGGCCAGGTAGAGGATTGTTTCAATTTGAAGTTGGTGAAGGCCAAGGTGCAAACACTGCTATTAATCGTTTAATATCTGAAATAGGATATACTCCTTCATTTTTAGAAGGTTTTGGAGAAGGAGGGTATGATGTTAGTACTTTATCTCCAGAACAACAACAAATGATATTTTTAGGTAATTTATTACAAATGCCTAATAAAGAAGGAGAGGGTTATATTCCATCTTCATTTAAAGGAATAGATACTAATGAAGAGTTAGCTGATTATTGGGCTCAACATCATCATGCAGGCACTAAACCTGGAACTGATGAATATAGTGATATGGTAACTAAATTTTTAGAAGATATAGCATATTATAAATAAAAATGGCTAATTTAAACTTAAATGGCAATGTATCAAAGAATGAAAAGGTTCTTGAAATGGCATACAAAGACCTTATTGTATTTGGTAAGTTGTTTTCGCCTCAAGATTTTCTAGCATCCGCAACCCCCGAATTTCATAATATTGTAGGTAAAAAGCTTTTAAATAGAGATTTGCAACAATTGGCTCTTGTGCTGCCTCGTGACCACGCAAAATCAACCTTGGCAGCATGTGCTGTATTACATAGGTTTTTATTTGCGAAGAAAGAAAGCCCAGAATTCATCGCTTGGGTCGGCGAGGCACAAGACCAAGCTACGGATAACTTAAATTGGATTTCTAATCATATATACGAAAATCCTGCAATACATTACTATTTCGGTGATTTACAAGGCGATAAATGGACAAAGACCGAAATTGTATTGAAGAATAATTGTAGGATGATTGCCAAAGGTACTTCTCAAAGATTGAGGGGTAAAAAGCAATTATCTACTAGATATACTGGAATTATACTAGATGACTTTGAATCTGAGTTAAATACTAAAACTCCCGAAGCTAGACTACAAATTAAGAATTGGGTAACTGCTGCGGTGTATCCAGCGATTGATTTCGATAAAGGTGGGTTTTTATGGTGTAATGGTACTATTGTACATTATGATGCATTTTTAAATGGCTTAGTTAAAAATTATCAAGCAGCTACCAATAGTGGAGAAGAGTATTCGTGGGATGTAACTACATATAAAGCAATACTTGATGATGGAACTCCATTATGGCCTTCAAGGTGGCCTTTGACTAAATTAGAAGAAAGAAAACAATTTTATATTGATTCAGGTACTCCTGCTAAGTTTTATCAAGAATATATGAATCAAGCAAAATCTCCTGAAGACCAAATCTTTAGTGAGGGCGATATTACTGATAATTTCTATAAAGGTAAGTTAAAATTCAATGAAGAGTCTAATTCTTGGTATATAACATTAGATGATGGGAGAAAAGAATATGTCAATATATACATTGGGGTTGACCCTGCTTCAACTCTTTCTGTTAGGAACGATTATAGCGTTATCATGGTTATTGGTGTTACCGCTGACTATGATTATTATATTATTGAGTATTGGAGACAAAGAGTATTACCAATGGACTGCGCAGAAGAGATATTTAAGATTGCGGAACGATATAGACCAATTAAAAGAATAAATATTGAAACAATATCTTATCAAGAGATGTTGAGAGATTATATACATAAAAAAAGTAAAAGGGAAGGAAAGTTTCTTCCAGGTATAGAACAAGGAATTAAAAACTACGGAAACCAAAAAAAGAAGGATAGATTATTTGAAGGACTCCAACCAATGTTTAAAGCGGGAGCTGTACATCTAAAAAAGGATATGCATGAATTTATTGGTGAATTATTAGATTTTCCGAAAGGTTCACATGATGATACTATAGATGCATTTTGGTTATCTACTCAGTATGCAAAAGGTAATAAAAAAGCTGGAACTCCTAAAAAGGTTAAAAACAGTAAAAATGAGTGGGAAAGACCAAGGAAAAAGTACAATTGGGTTACTGGAGCGAGGTATTGATTAATACCTAAAAATTATTTATATTTATAGTTATGATTGAACAAGATAAAAGAGCAATAGAGATAAAAGAACTTTGGCAAAGGTGGGATGATGCTCGCAGAGAATGGGCTGACCATGCAAGAGAAGATATTGATTTTTATTTAGGTAATCATTTTAGTGAATCAGAACAGGATGAATTACAATCAAGAAATCAGTCAGATATTCCATTAGATAGAATATATTCTGCTATTGAACAGTTTAAAGCTATTATAACATCAAAACCTCCAAAATTCTCGGCTATGCCTAGAGAAGACTCAGATAGCGATTTAGCAAATGTATGGAAAGTAATACTTGAATATATTTGGAATATATCTGACGGAAATGAAATATTTAAGCAAGTTATACATGATTATGCAGTAACGGGGTTAGGATATTTTTATGCATACACTGATATTGAAGCTGATTATGGTAGAGGTGAAATTAAATTTACTTATGTAGACCCATTTAGAGTTATAGTAGACCCTAATGCTAGAAGTAGATATTTTGATGATGCAACAGGTATGATGCTTTCAACTATATTTACAAAGTTCCAATTGCTTGATTTATATCCACAATTAAAAGAAGAGCAAGAAGATGGCAAAATGATGATTGATTTAATTGAAGGATATAGGGAAGATGATACTTTTCCATCTCCATTAAATACAAGAACTAAAGGTAGTTTCACTCCTGATTATATAAAAGATGCTGATAAGGGAGAGGGTTCTGAAAAATATCAATTAATTGAATATTTCCATAAAGTAAAAGTTCCATACTACAGAATACTTAATGTTGAAAATCAAGAGGAGAGAATTCTTGATTCTTCGAACATGGAACAATTTATAGCTACTCCTGAAATGCAAAATGCATTACAATCAGGTTTACTCGAAATAGTAGAGGTTACACAAACAAGAATTCAATTAACTTGTACTCTTGGACAAACAATATTATATGAAAGAATTTTAAATACTGATAAATATCCTATTGTTCCTGTTCCTAATATATGGACAAATACTCCATATCCAATGAGCGATGTTAGAAAAAATAAAGATTTTCAAAGATTTTTAAATAAAACAATGTCTTTAATTACATCGCATGCACAGGCATCATCAGGATTAAAATTATTAATACCTCAAGGAAGTGTTGATGATATAGAAGAATTAGAAAGAGATTGGGCAAATCCAAATGCAACAATTGAATATGACCCATCATTTGGAGAACCTCATTTCCCATCTCCTCAACCATTATCAAATTCAGTTATGCAATTACCTCAATTAATTGAAAAGTATATTGATTTAAATATGGGCATATTTGAAATGATGCAAGGTAATACTGAAGTTGCACCAAAGACATCATCAGCAACAATGATGCTTGAGGATTTCGGTCAAAGAAGAAGTAAATCAAAATTAAGGGATATCGAAGGTTCTTTAAGAAGATTAGGTCAAGTTATTTATAATCTATCAAAAGAACATTATACATTTAGAAAAGTTTTTAGAATTGTACAACCAAATAATGACATGAGCGAATACATGGTAAATCATTATAATGATAAATCTCAAGCTATTGGAGAAATGATGAATGATTTATCTGTTGGCCAATATGATATAAATATAATAGGAAATTCAACAATGCCTTCAAATAGATGGGGTGAATGGTCTATATATATGGAAGCTTATCAAGCTGGACTTATTGATAGAACTGAAGCATTAATGAAGACTGATATATTTGATAAAGAAGGAGTATTGCAAAGAATGGATATTGTACAACAATTACAACAACAATTACAACAAGCACAAGAAGCTGTTAAAAACTTACAAGGTGATTTACAGACAGCAAATAGAGAGTCAGTCTCAGCTAGGAAGCGTACAGAAGTTGAGAAATTCAAAGCTGAACTTAAATCACATGAATCACAAACTAAATCTGCTACTAATTTAGCAGTTAGTAAACTTGAAAATGCAGTCGACCTCGAAACGCAAAAATTACGTTTACGTAATCAAGCTGACGAGAAATTGCAAAGAAAAGGAGAGTAAATGGATAACGCATTTGAAAATGAAAATCTTGATAATCAAGGTGAAATCAATGATAATGTAGGGCAAGATGAAGCAACACAGAATAAAGAGTCTGGAGATGATTGGGAATCTCAAGCTAAGTATTTTCAATCAGAAAAAGATAAACTTTACGCTGAAAATCAAAATCTAAAAAAATACGAACAGATTGGAAAAATGTTGGAGTCACGACCTGATATTGTTCAAACAGTAGCAGGGATGGTTCAAAGTGGCCAACCAACACAGCAAACTGAGCAACGCATTTCTTTAGATAAAGATGAGTTTGACCCTTGGGAAGCCTATAATGACCCATCGTCTAAGTCGTATCAATTTCGACAACAAGAGTTACAAGACTCAATTAATGAAGCTGTTCAAAGCCAAGTAGGCCCAGTTGTAGGACAAGTTCAAAAACAAGTTGGTATGAATCAACTTACAGGAGAACTTGAAAAAAGAGGATTAAATGAAGAGCAAATAAAATCATTTTATGATTTTGCTCAAAAAAATCCCGCCGAATATGGCATTGATGGTGCACTTAATATGTGGCAAGCAGTAACTCAGCAACCGACTGAAAGTGGACAAAATAGTCAAAATCCTATGGACTCAATTCGTCAGAATCAATCAGTTCCTCAACAAGCAGGTATTTTGAATGGTGAGCAACCAATTAAGACTAACGAAAAAGATGATATGTGGAAAGCTATTTTAAAAGGTGGAAGTCGGAGTAATGTTTTATAAACGATAACTAAGGAGAAAATAAAATGGCTACTTTTAATAGTGGACAAGTAAAATTCGGTACTCCTGGTGCGGTCATTGATAGTACGATACCTTCAAGAAGACTGTATGATTTCAGCGATAGGGTCGCAGACTTAGCTCCAGAAGAATCTCCGTTTTTTGTATATTTGTCTAAAGTAGGAAAAGTTCCAACATCTGATTCTCAATTCAGATTTTTGGAAGATAGAACAAAAGTTTCTATTACTGATAGAAGCTTTAAGATTGACGGAGCACAAACTTTAGCAGCTCCAGGCGGAAGTACTGCTGTTACTGTTGAATCAGCAGCAGGTAGTACTGATTCTGATGGAAATGTTAAATGGCTTATCAAAGGTATGGTTGTTGAATTTGCACAAAATGTAAATTTAAGTGGAGGTACAGACACAGAATCAGTAACAAGAGCAACAGGAAGAATTGAATCAGTTCAACATAATGCGGCTGATACTACAATTCAAGTTACTACAATAGCAGCTACAGCAGGTGCAGCAACTACTACACTTGATGATGAAGGTGATGCTGTTGTAATTGGAACATCATTTGAGCAAGGCTCAGGTGCTCCAGATGTGTGGTCTCAAGAGCTAGATAATGATTATGGTTATACTCAAATCTTTAAAACAGCTTGTGAGATGTCTAATACTGCAAGAGCAACTGTGTATCGTGGTTATGCTGATGAATGGGCAAGATTATGGAATCTTAAATTAAGAGAACATAAAGTTGACATCGAAAGAGCAATGCTTTTTGGTATGAGAGGGTCACAAGGTGGTATTCAATATACTGAAGGTATTGTAGGTCACGTGCTTCAAAATGGAACAAACACTGGTGGTGGTTCTTTAGCTGCATATGCTGAAGATAAACCTTATTTAGGTGGATGGGCTACAAGTGAAATGACTTATGATAATTTACTAGGTGCATTTGAAGTTATGTATGACCCTGCAAGAGGTGGTTCAAGTAACAAGTTATGTTTAGCTTCTCTTCCAGTAGTATCTCACTTTAATAAATTAAGTGGATTTGCTGAAGGAAGTATAACTGCTTCAAAAACTCAATATAATTTTGAGAAAAGCACAGGCTCATTTGGTCATAAAATAATGAAGATTGAAACTGTTCATGGTGATTGTAGTTTAGTTAAAGAACCATTGTTTAGAAATAATTCTTCAGGTCTTATGGCTTTTGTTGACCTTGACCATGTTTCATACAGACCTCTTGTTGGTAATGGTGTTAATCGTGACACATCAATAACAACTAATGTTCAACAAGCTGATGAAGATTTAAGAAAAGATATGATATTGACCGAAGCTGGTCTTGAAATATCTCTTCCTGAAACTCACGCAGTGATTAACTTGGAGGCAATCTAATATGAGAAGTGACATTATAAACAGTAATAGTAATAACTATGGTGGTGAAAATCTAGGACTTGTTAAAGTTCCAGATGCAACAACTTACACAATGTTAGCAGCAGATTCAGGTAAAATTCATATTATGCCTGATTTAACAGGTGACTGTACATTAAGTTTCCCAGCAGAAGAAGTTGGACTTGTGTTTGAATTTTGGTATGGCGGCACTGCTGCTGATGCTCAAGATTGGACATTTGATACAGGTTCAGACACTAATTATTTTGTTGGTGGAGCTCATCATGCAGACACTGACGGCGAACTTAGTGCTGTAGTAGATTCTAATGGTAGTAGTAATTCAAAAATGGGCGTTTTAACTCCTGAATGTGGAACTTGGGTAAAGTTCGTATGTGATGGGTTAAAATGGTACGTTAATGGAGATGTTATATCTGCTACTAATACTGCAATTACTTTTGCTGACCAATAGAAAGCTGAATAAATAAAGCTTAATAGTTTTGTAGAACTATGGGAGTTGTCGTATAAAGGGCAGCTCCCGAATCTACTACAAAGACAATTTAAAATTAACGACCCATTCACGCACAGCCAGTGCTTAGGGTAGGAGGGAAATATGGCAAAAACTTTAATGAGATATACAGTTGCGGAAGCACAAAACGCAGCTTTAGGACAAGCAGGAGTTATATTAATAGATGATACTGATGCACATACTGGGCCTTTTGTTGCAATCACAGCATTAAGTGATGCAGCAGTAGATGTATCAGAATGTGATATGTCTTTTATTACAGACGTAGCAGATTTTACAATTCCAAAAGGTGTTACTATCTTTGGAAGGTTTACTTCTATTGAACTAGACAGTGGTTCTGTTTTAGCTTACTTAGGATAGAAATATGCCTATATTAAACTTATCAAATTCAATATCTAAGACATTTAGTAGAGTGCCTACTATAATTGCAGATGAAGATTTTTCATCAGATACGGGGGGATTTACTGCTTCAGTATCACCTGGGGCTACTGTTACTGTTTCAGGTGGAAAATTAGTAGTTCGTGATGATGGTAGTAGTGGTGGGTATGCTGTTTTAGAAATGACATGTCATGGTAGTACAACATATTCTTATTCTATAGATTATACTGATGATGCTCCTGGCAATGGGACAATGAAGATTGGAACATCAGCAAACGATAATTCATTAAAAAACGTAAATTTAGCCGCAGAGGGAACTTTTACAGGCACATTTACAACTGCATCAAAATCTATATTTTTAACTTTAGTTGTGACTAATGCTAATAGAGTTCTTAAATTTGATAACTTATTAATACAAGAAAATAATTAATTATGGGTAGAGACTATAAAGACGAATATGAAAAGTTTCAAAAGCATAAATCTGATTATCGTGCAAAATTAAACAAATATAATCGTGATAAAGGTACTTATGGAAATGGCGATGGAAAAGATGCATCTCATAAAGATGGTAAAATTTCAGGATTTGTTGATTCAAGCACAAATAAAGGTAAAAAGGAAAAGAGTAGATTGAAAGGTTCAAAAAGAAAAAAATATGAACATGGTGGTAAGATGAAAGGAAAACCACATTCAAAAGGCGGGATTGATATTAATGTTGAAGGTGGTGAATATGTAGTTAAAAAGGATTCAGTAAATGCGTCAACTGAGCCTTATTTGGAATATATCAATCAACATGGTAAATTACCGACAAGTATTGACGCTAGAAAAAGGAGAAAGTAATGCCAGAAGTAAAAAATGAAAAAGGTCAAGTAGTAGCAAAGATGGATTATACACCTGAAGGTGAAATGCAAGCCAAAAAAATGGTTCAAGATAATCCTGGTTATACAATTGTAAATGCTCCCGATATGAGAGAGCAAATGTATGCAGGTGGTGGTAAAGTAGGATATAATAAAATAGGTATGTATAAAAAAGGTGGAAAAGTAAAGAAATGAAAATTATATATTGTCAATGTGGCAAGAAGACTGAGCTTCAAAAGGGTGAAGCGAAGCAATGTGCTTGTGGAAAAGTATTTGGAGCAAAGAGTAATAAAATATCTGATTATATAAATATGAGAACAACATGGAGTGGGCAAACAAAAGTGGAATTTAGTCAAACAACAATTGACCAAGATATAAAACACAGGAATAGTAGATAATGGCTGAGACGTTTAAAAATCAAGTGGATGCATTAACAGGATTTGCTGGAACAGAAGACGATGCTCTTACTGATTGGTTACAAGCTGGAACAAGAGAAATTATTAATATTCTTCCTCCGAATTTAAAGGAGTATTGTTATTCAAAACAAACTTTTACGTCTGCCGCAGCTAATTCAGAAGCAGAAACAATGATTACAGGTCAGCTTGGAAGTGTATATGCAGGAAGTGTTGAATGTAGGCAAATAAGACCTAAAGATAAACATAAAGCATCAAGTTCAACAAGTATTGAATATGCTTCAGCAACAGACCCAGTTTATTATGTGGAAGGGAATAAAATCAATATATTGCCAGCTTCATCTTCTGGGATATATTATGTTATTGCAAATCCAACAGTCGCACATGGAAGCACTTCTATAGATAATTTTCCTAATGAAGCTGAATATTTAGTCACTTTATATGCGTCAGTAAGAGCATTACAAAGATTAATGAATAATTTAAATTCAAATAGTGATATAACAACAGCATTTACTTATGCGAAAGCTGGACTTGACCAAGCTGAAACAGCGTTAGATAAATTTGAAGCAGCTGATGGAGATTCTATATTTGGAGATGAAGCAACTTTTTTAACTGCTGATTCTCAATTAGCTCATGTAAGTGATGCTTTAATTAAAGCTCAAAATTTAATTGATGGAGCTACTATTGGTGGTGATACAGAACCACAAAGTGTCCAATATTGGCTTAATGATGAAGATACTGAAATGGTTCAAGCAACTTTACAAACAGCTCAAACTGAAATACAAAGAGCTCAAACTTCAATACAGCATTGGGTATCTATTGGAGATATGAGAGCAAAACAAGCTAATGCAGCTTTAGCAGAGGCAAATGGATATATTTCAGAAGCAAAAATTAGAATGGAAAGAGATAGTCAAAAATATCAATGGTATCAAACACAGCAATTAAAATTGCAACAAGATTATGATAAGGGTATTCAAATGTTAGCAGTTCAAGGAATACCACAACCTACTCAACAACAAGGTAGACAATAATGACAGTTAAGAATATCATAGAACAAATAGAAAGATTATTTGGAAGACAATCAGAACAATATATGTTTCAATTAATTAATGATGCTTTAGATGATATTGCGACAAGTAAAGGTAATTATACTGTGTCTTCAACAACAAATTTAGAACAATATAAAAGATGGTATGAATTAGCTGATAAGGTTATTGATATAAAAAAAGTAGAAATACTAGATACTAATGATAGATATATAATGATACCAAAGCTTGCAGACCCACATAAACTATTAAGAGAAGATACAGAATCTTCTGATGATACATTAAAATAAGGAAATTATGGCGAATAGAACTTATCCAAATAGTAATTTTGCATGGTATAATGATGATAATAGACTTGCTGTCGTTGCAAGGGATGATACCTCGACATCTGGCGAAAGAACAAAAGAATGGTATGATACATACCAAGATGCTGATGTAACAGGTGGTTTAAGAATTACAACAAATTCAAGATTTGATTATGTTGATGCACAAACAGATAATCTAAAAACAAATATTGGACTAGATACAGGTCTTCATATTTGCGTAGTATGTTATGTAAAAGCTAGAATGTTTGAAGATGCTGGGGATATGCAAAAAGCTCAATATTATAGAACAATGTATGAAAAAACAATGAAACAATATCCGTCAAGGAAAAGTGGTGTAAGGTCTTTGGCAGTACCAAGACTATAGGAGAAATATGGGTTACGATACAACAGCATGGACAACAGCAGGTAATACACTAACAATTGGTGGAACAACTATGTATGCTGACTTTAATATAGGGCAAAATGAATCTGTTAGTTTTGCTACGGGATATCATTACCCTCTTCAATATAATGCTCAATCCACAGGAAATTATCTCATGGAAGAGGATATAACTTTTGGCAATGACACAGACCCAGCTACATCATTTACAACAGCTGAAGGTGCATCTAGTGATGCTAGTCTATTAGTTAATAAATTATGGTATATTCCTGACAATATTTATATTGATTCTGTATATTCATTAGAAGGTGCTCAGACAGCAACAGGAGATACAACACGCATGCATTTAATGAGTTATGATTTTACTTCAGGTAGCACATCAGCATTAACAAGTGGAACATTATTAGCACATAATTCAGATGTAACTAATGCAGGGAGTGAACAAATTTATTTGTCAACTTGGACAGTAGATAGTGCAAGTGTGGCATCAGGAAAGGTTATATTAGCATTTTTTGAATGTGATTCAACTAATTCAGATTATTCAATAAATGTTAAAGTAAAATATCATTTAACTTAAGGGGAATAAATGAGTGACTTGAAAAAAAAGTTAGAAGAAGAAATAAAGATTTATGAAAATCAGAGAGAACAAGCTAAGGAAATCTATATAAAAGCAATTGGTTCTATAGAAGCCTTAAAGAAAGTTCTTGAAGATAAAAAAGATAGTAAATAGTTTTTTGAAATAAATAGAGGTTAAGATGGCGAGATTAGACAAAGGTATTGTCAGGAGAGCTATTGTTACTCCTGATAAACACTTTCCTTTGCACGATGAGAAAGCGATAAGTGTGGTATGTCAAGCGATAGAAATGATTAAACCTGATACTTATATTGATTTAGGTGATACAGGCGAGTGGGAATTATTTAGTAAACACTATTGGAAGAATAAAGAAAAACCACCATTAGAAGTTTTAATTCCAATGCTTGATAAAGAAGTTGCTTTAGTTAATGAAAATATGGATATAATAGATGCATCATTAGATAAAGCTAAATGTAAGAAAAGACATTTTATACAAGGTAATCATGAATTATGGTTAGATAATTTTGTAACAAAACATCCTTATCTTCCACAGTATAAAACGGAAAACGCATTAAGGATTAAAGAAAGAGGTTATAAGTATCTTAAGTATGTATCTAATAAACCTCTTAAAATAGGTAAACTTAACTTCATACATGGAAAATATACTCCAATACATCATGCTAAAAAGCATTTAGAGAAAGGTGGACAAAGTGTTATATATGGCCATACTCACGATTTTCAAAGATTCACAGATACAAAGTGGGGTGGAACAATAAGTGCATGGAGTATGGGTTGTTTAAAGGATATGTCATCTGAGGCTAATGAATGGCTAAGAGGAAATCTGCATAATTGGAATCATGGATTTGCAATAGTTGATTGGTTTAAGGGTGGGAATTTTAAAGTAGAAGTAGTAGAAATAATTGATGGAAAAACGTCATTATGGGGCAAACTCATAGATGGCAATAAATAGGAGAAATAAATGGCGACATTAAATGTAACGCATACAGAATCATTAACATTAAATGGACAAGAGTTTGGAGGAACAAATACTTTGTCAATTTCTGGAATTAACAATGTTGATAAAAGAATCGTAAGTGTACCTACGTCTGAGATTACTTTAGTTAGTATGAGCACAGCTGTTTCTGCAGGTACATTTAATGAGGCAAATGTTAGGTATATTAGAATAACAAATAGAGACGCAACAAATCATTTATATTTAGTTTGTAAAAATGAATATAATAATGAGTTTTGTGTAAAATTAGATAAAGGTCAAACTTTTATTTATAACGCAGACTTAACTAGCGGTGTAATAGATACTATGTTAGCTAATCAAGTAGCATTAGGGTTTACTGAAGCAACTGGCGATACTGGAGATGATGATGATATAGAAAACATTACAGCAACTAATAAAATTATACCTGGATTAAGATATGCACATGATGCAACTACTGTACCAGCAGGAACAAGTGTTGGGACTGTTACTGGCGGAGATAGTACTGATGGATATAGAGCAACAGCACATACTTTAGTAACTAGACATGCTACTACAGGAGCTGAAACTGCTTCTAATACATCTGGTGGAGCTGATACAAATGGCACGAGCACATATTCGGCAGGTTTTGGTGATTTAGTAGAAATAACAGCTGAGGCTGACACTAGTACAATAAGCGTAGAAGTTTTTGTAGCATCAACATAATGAAAATAGGAGACTTATTATTACTTAAAGGAGTTATTAATAAAAAGCAACTTCAAGTAGCTCTTAGTAAGCAAGCAGAACAAGCAATAGCTTATAATAGGTCAGTACCTCTTGGAAAGGTATTAATTGAAGAAGGATATGTGTCGGTAGATGAAATAGCGGAAGTTTTAAATAAGCAAGCTGAGGAAAATAAAGAAAAGAAAGTAGTTGAAAAGGAGAAAGTTATGCCCACAGAAATAGGAGAAGGAAGTCAGTTTACATTTGATTTGAAATTTATAGCAACAATGGCGGCTATATTAGTCTCTGCTTGTGGTGTTTACTTTAGTATCACAGGTCAGTTAAATGAATTAAAATCAATGAATAGTCCAAATAGATTAGAACATGAATATGTAGTTAAAGAAATAGAAAATATAAAAAGTATGGGTGACTTAAAATTGATAACGTATCAGCTTGAAGATTTCAAAGAGACATTTACAGAAATAAAATCTTTAGCTAATACATTAACTCCTTTAGCTTCTGACTTAACATATATAAAAAATGAGATAGAAAAGCTTAAAAATAAAAAGATTGATATACCTGAAGTTGACTTGTCAGGCATTGATGATTGTAAGAATAAATTAGATGAATTAAATGAAAAACTTAATGGTTTTGAAGAAAGAATAACTAAATTAGAAAAACGTAACTCAGGAGGGAGTAGATTTTAGTAATGTGGTATGCAAGAATTATATGTTATTTGGCTACGTATGTTAGTTTTATTTTTGGTGGGTTATTTACTAACTCGACTATTTATATCAGTGGCTCAATGGGTACACCCTATAAAAATGGGAATGTTGTATTAGAAGATGATTATAAATACAATATTGGAATAAGAAAAATAGCATTATTCCCATATCAATCTTCAAAGAAATTTTATAAAGGTGAAGAAAGTGCACTTAGTGATAATGCACTATTTGGTGCTGTAGACGGCCTAGAATACCTTTTTTCGGCTAGTTCAGTAAGAAATAGAGGTCATGAGTTCATCGACCAAGAATATTGGATGAAATGGTCTAATAAAGGCCTTATAACAAAATTTAAGTATTTAAATAAAGAAAGTAGAGATTTAGAGTTTGCTTCAGTAGACTTGAGATATAAATTAGTATTAGGCCCAGCTATATTTTCATTAGGTGGTAATGTAATGGGTCATCCTATATATGGACATCCTGCCTACGATGATTATGAACTTCCTTGGTGGGAATTAGCTTATGAATATGGATATACGGATTATTATGTTCCTGTGACGGATTTAAATGAAAATGGTGAAATAGACAATTATTGGCTATGGATTGAAACAAACCCCGATACAGAAGAAGGTTATTGGCAATATTATTATGAAGATGCTGACTATTATTGGGAAGACCCTGATTCAAATGCAGTTGCTTATTCTGATTCAGAGTTTTATGAATATCATATGCCAGGCATTATAAAGCAATATAATGAAGATAATAAAGAAAAGGAATGGCAAGCTGAGGCTAGTATAGCAATAGGATTAGATTTTTATATCGGGAATGATAATTTTTATTCCCATATCTGGGTTAATTCATTTCCACACTCTGTCGGTTTAACAGATAAATCTTATAGTGGTGATGATGAGCAATATGATGCAGGTGCTCTGGTTGGAGCTAAACTTGGAAAGCATATTGGGGTATTTATTGAGGGTTCTAAATTAAAGTATTATGGTCGAGAAGAATATAACGTTAGCACAGGAGTTAATTGGAGGTTTTAATTGCAGGAATATGCTGCATTTTGGTTTGGGTTTTGGTTCGTGTTCTTAGGCGGACTATTGATGATTTATGGTAATGAATATTTTTAATAAAGGAGAATAGATGGCTGATGCAGCTACAATGACAATCAAAGCGGTATTGCTACCTGATGAAATACAAACAACTTTAAAAGATTTAACTTTCACATATACCCCTGCTGATGCTAACGATAAATGGTTTTATGGTATAATAAATGTTCCTCAAAATACAGGAGGCGTTGATTTAATCTCAGGAACATTCTTATCTAACAGTGCTGGAAAAGCTACAGGAAGTACAACAGCAACAATTACAACATCAGATAAAATTAAATTTCTATTTATAAAAAACACTGGAACAACTGATGGTAGTACTTCTACGGATGAAAGTGTTCATTTAGTGTTAGATGGTTCTACAGTTGCACACAATACAGCAAATGCTATCGAGATAAGCTCTGGTCATTCTTGGTATGCTAAACTACCAAATACAATAGTAGGCAATTTACATGCTATATCTGCAGACCCTGACCAAACAGCAGGCGGTGGAAATGTTCAATGTATTGTTGCAGCTATAATAGATGATGTTGCTTAGAAAGGGGATTAAATGATACAAGGAATTTTAATTAAAAAAGTTATAGATGTTGTACTTAAAAAGATTATGGAAAAACATAATCTAAATAAACTTCAAAAGTATGTTGAGGAAGATAATGAACTCGATAAACAAATGAAAGTAGTGCAAAAGAATTTGAGTAAATATGGTAAATATATTGAAGAACTTGAAAAGGAAGTTGCAATATTGAAGAAAGATTCTCATCCTCCTCAAGAATACATATGTTGTAGAAAATGTGGATGTGAGATAGTAAAAACAAAAAGCAAAAACAAATAAGGAGAAATAATATGTTTTCATTTTTAACAAGTAATTGGGAATGGTGTTTATTAGCTTTATATGTAATAGAAAAAGCTATAAAATTATCACCTTCTAAAAAAGATGATTTAGTATGGGATATGGTATTAAAACCTATCGTAGATAAAATCAAAGGAAAATAGTGGCTAAAAACATATGGGAAATAAGTAATTTTTCAGGAGGATTAAATGCTTATGCTGATGCAAGAGACATTGAAGATACTCAATTTTCTCAAAATTGGAATGTAGTAGTAGATAGAACAGGAGTTCTTCGTGTAGTAGGATGTGCCTTAAGTGATATAGATGCTTCTTTTATATCAAATGGAAATTTTCAAAAAGGTTATGGCCTTTTTCAGTTTTCAAGCGATTATGCTTTTAATTATCAAGTAGAACCTGGATTTGATTCAGGAATTCATAGAGGGACTGTATCTGCAGTAACAGGAGGCTCAGAGACTACAAGTTTTACTTTACAAACAACAGCAAATAGCTACACAAGTACAGACAATTATTATCAAAATATGACTATATTCTTTTATTCTGCAAGTAATAATGCGGGGCAATCTAGGAATATTGTATCACAATCAAGCAACGTTATTACTGTCTCTCCAGCATTTACGGGAAATGTCACAACAAACGATAAGTATATAATAGTTAGATGGAAAAGTAATTATTTTAGTTCAAGTACTACGGATTCACTTTCTCAAGATTGGTTGACGGATAATGCAACTGCTGGACATCCTACAAGTGCTAATGCTCCTTCAAATTTAGATGTTGATGATTCTTCTATCAATTTATATTATGCAATGAGCAAAATGACAGCATCAGATGACCAAGTTAATGATGTCGGAGGATATATAGAATATGCTGGCCCTTCTTCTAAAAAAATAACATTAAAGCCTGGAAAAGAATATCCTATTTCTTTTTGGTGTGCATTTGCAAGGCAATGGCAATATTTTGTTGCGGAAGGTAATGGTGGTGAAAATGATAATGCAGCTGTATCATCATCTGGAATTGTGGTCGATGAAGGAAGTGATGTGGCTGCTGGCT
>VTLG01014966.1_pt1 | contig 20032 bp, 27 predicted proteins | sample 4694571 | NCBI WGS metagenome assembly VTLG01 (sample SAMN12604809, study PRJNA352737) | marine metagenome | biome: ENVO:00000447; feature: ENVO:00000209|ENVO:00000569|ENVO:01000036; material: ENVO:00002151; isolation source: viral sequences binned using virsorter ... | reverse complement strand
TTCTCGCAAGAATATACTATTCCTGCGGATGTGAGACTACCCCGACATGGGAGTCTTTTCGCAGGGTTACGATCTTTCGAGTCCTGTGTACGTTATATTATAGCACATATTCTGAAAAGTCAAGCTTCTGTATATTAAGATACAATATCATTGTTATAAGGTTTGCTTATATCAATTAAGAAAAATCTGTGTACCACTGATAGTCATGACTCCTCCTGCTAAAATTGAAGCAGTTCCTGTTATGTTATGCGTATATTGAGCACTACTTGTTAGGTTATGAACACCTGCAATAGTTTGTGTATAAGTTCCTGAGTTTGTGAGGGTTGTATTACCAGAAATAGTCTCATTAAAAGTTCCTGAGTAAGTGCTAGTATAGTTTCCAGTCTGCGTAAAGTTATTATTACCTGTAATAGTGCTTGTAGAATTACCTGTGATTGTACTAGTACTATTTCCAGTGACTCCATATGTTAAGTTTCCTGCAGTTAATTGTACAAGAGAATTACCTGTTCCTACAGTAAATGAAAATGCATTAGGAGATTTTGCTGTTGGAATTGGTTTTGCTGGTAAACCTGCAACAAAAACTTCTGCTCTAGCTAAAAGGTTAGCTGATAAATCTCCACCAGCAGTGATGTTCATTGATCCAGATGAGATAATATTAAATGATGCTCTAGGATCTAATAATTGTCTGATAGTATACTCACCAAAAACAGTTTGTGTAACGGCACCTGTGACGTTATTATTAATAAAGGTTGTATCTGTTTTAAAAGTATTACCTATAACCTCAACAGATCCACCTCCACCACTACCGCCTTGTATAAGGACTTTACTTCCTTTTAGGTGTAATTCTGTGTCTGCAGTTACGTTGACGTTGTTGCCCTTCATATGGACGTCTCCACCCACTGCTTCCATATTGATATCACCAAAGACTTTCAGACTCAGTGGTTTCTCTTCATCTAGTTTGTTCTCTACCTCAATACTCAAAGTATCACCAACTTTAACAATCATCTGTCCATGAGGACGAACAGTCATTGCACCACCACTCTCATCATCACCAATCTTTCCACATCCAAGGAAAATATTTCCCATCTCATCCATGTTTAGAGATTGACCGTTGTCTGTGCAAACAATATAGGTTACTCTACCATCTTCATTCTGTGCTTTCATCTCTTTAACACCATTCAACTTATTAGCTGAAGTTGTTCTTTGAGTTCCAGAATGAGGAGGTGTTGGGATAGTTTGATTTAAACCTTCTCCCGTAGGCAAACCACCACCATTGTTTACCTCTTTAAAATATTCTCCTATAGATTTAGTTTTACTCATGATGGGCAATCAACATAACGTCCAGTTCCGACCTTCGCATAACCAAGAAGATCTCGTGTCTCACTATCTAGACATGATAGTGAAGCAAGAGCATTTGCTCCAAAACCACCGCCACCAATAATATCAACGGTAGGAGCAGTATCATAAATTGTACTTCTATCAATCACGTCAAAACCTATTACAAATCCATCAGTATTAATTCTAGCAACAACCTTATCAGCTTTACCATTGATGAGCACTCTAGGAACACTCGTATAACCAGATCCAGGTCTGGTTAGAGTCAAAGAATCTAATACACAGTTAACAGTCTCTGGTCTGTTAGGAACAAAGTTTCTTCCTCTCTGTGTAATACGAATCTCAGTAACATATCCATTGTTATCAAGAAGAGGAATACCCATAGCACCCCATCCTTGACCAGTGATAGCAAGGTTTGGTGGTAAGAGATATGGGTCACCTGGATCATCAATAGGAATCTCAATAATTTTTCCGTTATCATCAACAATTGGTGCACCGATAGTAGGTTCTTTAAACTGTGGAGTTGATTGGGCAACTGTTGCAATAGGTGTAGACTCTTCTTGTCCTAGAATTACAACGTCAGCAAATGCTCCAGTTCCATTAATACTAAACTTCATATCTTCTGGACCTTCTATCTCAGCATCCTCTGCGATTCCAACAACAACTGCAGACGCATTATCTTGAATCATAAATGTTCCATATAAATTTCCACCAATAATATCACTCTCAGAAATATTAGCACCAAATAAAGTATAACCCATAATTGTATTATTTGGAATACCCTCACTAGTAATACTGTATGTGATGAACTCACCTTCTTGATAATTTACTTTATCTGCTTTTACTTCAATACTATACTGATTAAAGATTAATTCTGTAGGTAGTGTGGGTGTAACAGGATCTGGGTCTTCTGTTTGTGCTATAAGTTGGTTAACTAAATCTTGAGGAGGATTTTGTGCAGGTGGAGCAACTGTAGTGATAAGAGCAGGTGGTAAAAATGGACTTCCTTGTCCTGGATCTGACTCAGGTGCTAAACCAATAGTAACAGTAGCAATATTAGAAATAAAATTAGCAACAGGAAGACCCGTAGAATAATCAATTTTTACAGTAAAGTCTTGAGGTGTATCATTTATGGTATCTTTATAAGTTTGAACTTGAATAAATCTTTCTGTTTGATTAGGTCCAAATCCTAATACACCATCGTTTGCAATGTAATCAGTTCCTGCTTTAGCACTACCATCTTGAGTTGTAAAGGTAACAGAACTAGATACAGAGGTAAAACCACTTCTTCTAACTCTAATTGATGCTAAATCTCCTTCGAGAACATTAGTGTCCTCAATTTCATATGTAATAACTTTAGTAGATATATCTTCATCATCACCAGGAGGAAGAGTTCCTGCACCACCATCAGGATTACCACCGTAGATGGGTGAATTTCCACCACCTATAGGTATAGAAGGGAGACCACCAAAGAAGAATCCACCAGTTAACTCAGGAGTATCAAAATCCCTAGCATCTTTACAAATACTTTGTCCATAATCTAGAGGACCATCTTCAATTGCTTTGAGTAAATCATCTAGGAAATTATCCTCATCTTTCTTTTCTTTTTTACTACATCTCTTATCAGTATCACCACACTTAGAGTCAATACCACCACAAGAAATACCAAGAAGTCTCATGATCTTAAACATAGCACCACCAACCAGATTCAATGCACCAGTTGCAATACTAAGGATTGCTTGAAGAGGACCTAGTACAGCATCAAGAAGATTTGAAACAAGACTAACAATTTTATTGATGATTGCATTTACAAAGATATCAACTTGACATGTTGCTGCTCTGAATACTTTAAGTAGATAGTCAAATATCAAAGAAGTAATAAAATCTACAAGTCTTTCATAAATGTCTTCAATACTACAACCAATTTTTTCTAGAGCATTTTCAAGGAATTTTTGAACTCCATCTAAAATACCTGCAAATGGTGTTAAAATAAGTTTTACAAGTTTTTCAATACCTTTTTTCAATGCAGCAATAATCTCACCCTTAACTCTCGCTAGGGCAGACCTAATGATACGTAAGACTTTATTGATATATCCTTGTGCTTTATTAGCATAACTCATAATCTCACCATTAACTCCACTGGTGAGATAGTCTCCCAAGTTTCCTCGACTGTCCTGTACCATCTTGAATAGGTCTCCTAGGACATATTTTAGTGACTTTTTAGTGTCGTCATTACATTCAGCATTAGCAACAGCTACACACGTAGTGCTACCAAATGAATTAGTTACGCTATTCTCTGCAGAATGTTGTCCATCTGAGACAGTAAATGTTGTTTCAGATCCACCAGCAATTTGTGCCGATCCTTTGTTTGGATTTTCTTTGTCGTTTGCTGGTTGGTCAGTAACAGGATTAGTTCTTTTATTAACTTGCTGTTGAAAAGCCAAACATTTTTCGTCTGCTCCATCCTCACCCTGTATTTTCTCGGGTGGTGTGTCTTTAGATCTTGCAACAGTACCAATAGATGCAAGAATTAAAGGTATATTATTATCACCATCTAACCAAGCACCGAATACCCAGTCACCTTCCTCTAGGTTAGCAGTAGCACCACTAACTCCACCATTTTTATATGGTATTGTTACTGGTAATGCAGAATGTGCCCATGGTAAATCTTCGGTAGGAACAGCAGTACAATCTGAACTATGAACTGAAACTATTCTAACTCTAAATCTATTTGACTGTTTTGGTTGATCTATTTCTTCTACTTGTCCAATCCAAAATCCTCCACCATCCTGACCAATTTGGTGGATCGGTAAAAGAGAATTAATTGTTGGATCATTAGACATTTATCAATCGTCGTAAATTAGACACTCTGGTTCTTCGGGATGCTGATCGCACCATAGTTCTATTGTATTAGGATCATGGTGATCCCCTGCATCAATCTCTTCTTTATGATGCTCAACATACTCTTCTAAATCATGCAATTCTTCTTCAATATGACGACGCATTTGTGGATTAGTAGTTGGATCTTGAAGGATTTCTTTGTCTTTTTGGATGTGTTTTTCTATATTTTCCATGTTTTTTAGGTATTTAAGTTTCTAATATTCCATATGAATCTCGTTTAAGAGATAGCATAGTTGTAACTCTCTTATCAATGGTGCTATAAGACCGTGAGAGAGCAGTTACGAGATAGAATCCACTATGTTCTTGATCGACAGATTCTATTTCTCTGTCGGATTGAGTGGACATGTTTTGCAGATTTACTCTGACGACATTGCCAACGACTAACTGCAAATTACCAGGGACTACTACACGTAACCCTTGAGTATTTAGGAGATAATTCCTAGATATCGCTTGTGGGAGCGTCTCTGGAGTACGATCTTTAAAAGCTAGATCGTTTGCAGCTGCATCTTGACCACTATAGTATGATTCATCATCTAGTATAGCAGAAACAATCCTAGTTGGACGTTTTGCTAGGGATTGTTGACCTGGAGTTAACCCATCTTGAGATCCTAAATGCGCTAATTTACTCCAAGATTTAGCAGCAGAGTAAGTTGATTCATCATAGTCTCCTGTAGAAAAATTATAATACTGACATCGTAATGCATATGCACCAGTTCTAAGTCCCTGCATTAAATTAATTTCAGATGTAAAATGAACATCTAGCAATGTCGTATCTAATTCCAGACCAGCAGAGTCTTGAAAAGTTTTAACAGTGCTATCTTGACCTGCATTATTAAGACCCATCTTTCCTTTAAGATCCATTAGAGAGTCGATAGATCTAAAGTTATATCCATTAAAATTTTCAAAGAAAAAGAATCCAGCAGTTCCTTCAGAATACTTTCCGTCAACGGTTTCAGCACCTTCACCATCACCCTTTCCACCTGCTCCAGTTGGAATAGATTGATCTTGTAATTTAGCACATATAGCAAAAGGAGTTAAATTTTTAGGTATAATAGTTTTGTAATTATCACAAGGATCAGCAATATATTGTTTAGCAGTATTGAGACCTTCTTCATTTAAGACTTGTCGAACAATTTCATCTGGTCTACCAGATAATGTTTTCTTTATTCTAGTTTGTGGATCATCAAGTGCTTCTGCAGAAATCAAACCTAGATTATAGTTTTGTATCTTTCCAGAATTAATTCTATCTCCAACTCTATAAACTTTAAATGTATAACTATAATCTTTATTATCTGGTCCCTCTACATCAATCTCAACCAACTCACCACCAGTAATAGGACCAGATCCACTACCAATTAAATTACTACCACTATCATTAATATTTAAGTTAGCACTAATAAATGGTTTAGTAATATCTTCATAATAAGTAAAACCAAATACAAGTTCACCTATTTCTAATGGTTTTTTTCCTGCATATTTTCCTTGCAGCATAGAGATTCTAACACTTTTATAAACAAATGCTGCAGCATTATTTTCATTCTTAACAGACATTAAGCGGTACCTAATCTACTGAGATGAAGTGGCGCATATAGTGATGCATATGGATCTGTCTGTGGTTGTAGAGATCCTCCACCAATAGATTCACCTTTATCAGAACCACCATTACCTGCATTTCCTCCAGCACTAGATGTTTGCAATGCTTTTAATACCTGAGGCATGGTTGTTGCAAAAATTTGTGCTTCTTGACTTACTTGAGGAGTACTAATATTATTCATAAAGAGAGATCCAACTGTCTTAGGTGCTTCTATATTATTACCTGTATTATCTGATGGAGTTATATTTTCAGATTGATTTAGTGTCTTAGAACTATTTTTAGTAAACTCTAGAGGATCTACAGCAGATGATAGTCCATCATACCCACCAGGGTGTCTTTCTAAGTGTAGATGTGTGTTATCAGCAGCCATATCACCTGTACCTGGCCAATACTTCACTCTAGCAATTGTTTCACCTTTTCTAACCTCTTGTCCTTTTTCTACTGTTGGATCAACATGACCATATAGAGTTGCATCTCCTGCATCACTGGTTACAACAACAGCAGATCCATGCATGAAATCAGGAATGATAGAAGTCACTGTACCATCTTCCATAGAAGTAACAGGAGATCCTCTATCGACACCAATATCAATTCCTTTATGGTCGTTAGATCCATATGATAAATTTCTAGGACCAAATTTACTTGTGAGAACTGGTCTTCCTTGTGGTAGAACTGCAGAATAATCAGTATCCTCTCTCTGTCCTGTAAACATTTGTGCCAATTGTTCAGCACCACCTGCATTACCAGTCATTAGATTACCAAAAAGTCCTCCAGCACTAGCAGGAGCACCAGTAAGTAAATTACCAATACCAGTGCTTACACCACCTAGACTTAGATTAGTTAATCCAGATGCTTTTACTAGTTTTCCTAGACTAGGACCAACTGCAGACTTCAAGAATTGTCCCATAGGACCTAAAGTACCAATAACTTGGTTAATTGCTGCAGCAATACCACCAATAGCAAATTGGAAAGGCATTTGTAATGCATCAGTCATATGCTGACCCATTTCATTAACAAGTCTTCTTCCTCCAAATGGAGTGAAGGTTACGACTTCACCACTTGCTTCACCGCCTTGGAATGGTCCCATATTAGTAGGATTATCTAAGAAATACGATCCACCACTAGCATTTTTAACTTCTCCTGTTTCTACACCTTTACTTTCTAATAAAGTTTTGTTAGCGTTCGCAACATTTTCTTCACCATACGCACTCCACGTACCCCATCCTCCGACTTCATCAGGAACAACATTCAAGAAATCAATCGCATTCAAGAATTTTCTACCAGACTCACGTATATTGGCGTCAATAATAGCCATGGCTTTATTAGACTGATCAAAATTTCCAGTCCTGATGAGTGAGTTAATACCTTCAAACAAACCACGGAAAGGAGCTCCTATTATCTCCATTCCACTAGACAAACCAGCAGTAATATCTGCAATACCATTCCTCATCGCATTTTCTCCATCACCACGAATCCAATCATCAATACCACGAGTCCACTCACCAACATATCCCACTAACGTACCTACACTTAAAACTGTTGCTGCACTTGATAGTCCTGCTGCAAGCATTCCTGCAGTACCAGTTGCACCACCAAGAATTGCTGCATCAGCACCAGAGTCAGCATAATCAAGCATAGCATTAGCATAATCACCAGTCATCAAGTTTATAGTTCCAGTAATAGAAGATAAGAGAGGAATTGCATGAGCCGCTCCACTTCCTCTAACTGCGGTATTAGCTTTTTTAATAGCATCTAAAGGATTCGGAATTTTACCAATAAAATTCTTTGTACTACCCCATATATCTCCCATTTTACCCGAGATAGGAGTAATATTTTTAATTTTGCTTAAATCCTTAACGTCATCAACTTTAGAACCAGTTTGTGTAACAGTAGTAGGTATATCATCAAACTGTGCCTTAACACTATTAGTTGCCCCCTCTAAAACTGGTTGTTTATATTGGTTAACGGGAATAGCATTTTGAACATTACTGAGTTTAGTTGCATCTATAGCTTGTGAAGTACCCTCTGTTAAAAGATTTCCTGGTTTTACACTACCACTTGTAATTTGACTTGGTTTAGGAGTAATATCAATCATTCTCCCTGAAGGGAGAACATTTTTACTTTTGGTCAGAAATTTCAGTAGGTTGTTGGCTAATCTGAATAATCCCTTTCCTACTATCGCAGCAACAATCGCTTTACCCCAGAAAGGTATAGAGAGAGGACCAGTAAAGAGACCAGCCAAAAACTTAAATAAATCTTGTAACCAAGTAGGTTTTTTGACTTTTTCTGGTGTTATAGCACCAGATAAATCTTCTACTTTTTCTAATTTCTCTTCTTGTCTATCAAATTTACTAAGAGTACCGTCTGTACTTGCGGATAGAAGAAGTTGATTTTGTGCTTTTAGTAATTGATTAGTTTCTTCTTGTTCACTTAATTGATCTTGTAGGATCGCATCTTCACCATATTTTGTAATGTCTATTGGTGATCTAGAAAGACCAGAACTTCCAGACATCAACTTGTTTACAGTTGTGCCCTCTATCAACATTGATGATGTAGGAGTGGCTATAGAAACCGAAGCAGGTTGACCAGGGTCTTTATCGCCCTTACCTTCTTTCTCTTTATCATCTTTTTTTCTATTTTTGAAGCGATCAATTATTTTTCCAATAACATCTGATTGAGCCGCTTCATATCCTTGGGTTCCTGACGCCATTATCGGTTGTTTTGTTGTTTTAGTTCCTCAAGATGCTGAGACAGAAGTGCAACGTATACAATTCTTTCCCAAGGCATCATATTATCTAGCTCAGTCAAAGAGTATTTATGATGGTGCATCAAAGCAAAGTTAGTTTGAAAGTACTCCTCCAAGTTAGTATGGAAGAGTGCTATGCGAAAAAACTCTGTAGCCCCGTAATAGTGTACTCGCTTTCTTTCTTAGTTTTTGGATTCTTAACTTTGAAAGTATGCTGTAATTTAGGCATAGTTTCAAAGAACTTTGCAAATTTATCAAATTGCTCTTGAGTCAAACTTTCAACAAAATTTGCAAGTTCCTTTTTAGTACAATCTTTTGACTCAGTTACGTCTTCACCCTCAAAAATTTGATCAATACAAGAAATAATAAAGTCTAATCCGTCCACAGCATCGGCGTTATCAGAAAATCCAGTACTAATAAAGTGTTCAATGCTTGGATACTTCATGATTACACCGACCTTATCAGTAATCATAATTTTAGGATCATGTCCTTTTGGTTTAGATACTTCAACATCAGAAATATTAATCTCATGTGAGACTTTAGTTTCATTATCATCTAAACATGTAACATTTAATGTTACAACTTCACCAACAGATGCTGCACGAATTTTTAGAAAGACATATTCTAGGTCAAAACTAGGAAGACTCGCAGGTTTTACACCACGAGTAAGAATACAGGCACTGAGAGTATCAATAACTGATTGAGTAATTTGTTTTTCGTCTTTACTGTCCATAGCAATAAGAAGAATCTTCTCTTCTTTTACTAGAAATGGACGATATTTTATCTTTTTACCGCTCGATGGTAGTTCCAATTCATAGGTTGGTGCGGTAACCTTTGGTAATGCCATAATAAATGCAAGTTATATAAGTATTTAGTTGACTTAATTAGATGGTGTTAAGAGCATGTCTCTTCCTTGTTCATTATACACTACTCTATGCTTCGAGTAGTAAAAACTAGCAGTACATTTTACAAGTTGACTAGTTCCAAATGAAAGAGGAATTGCTTCTACTGCATAAGGAAACACTTCTTGTAACACATGAACTGTGGAAACTCTATTAGTTTCACTTTTAGGACCTTTTTCTGCTTTAGCAATTCTAACTGTACAATGGTAATTTTCTGGGTATTGTAATCTAGTAGTTCTATTAACCTCAAACTTTAATGCTCCCATCGCTTTTTCTTCAGTTTCGCCACCTAGTTCTTGTATTGGGTTGATTGGAGTACCATCAGAATTAAATTCTTGGAAAATATACTGGTACCAAGTTTGCATAAACTTAAAAGGACTCATATTAGCGTCGCACATCCAACCGAGTTGAAAATCAGTAAACATTTTTTGATGAACATAGTTAGTAACACCTTCACCCATAAACCTTCCAGTCATTTGTCCAGTAGCAGCCTGTGCCCCAGGAAGTGTTACTTCATCTACAAATTGTTCATGAAAATTAAATCCTTTAAAGAATTTTTGCTCATCTAAAACTTTTTTAACTCCATCAGGTTTATCGAAGTCAAACTTCACCCGAAATCCAGTGGAGAGCGCCATACCCCCACCTCTCGCTATGTTTGACATTAAATCTCTATACGACACTTGATCTAAATATTATGTGACCTGTAATATTTATGGCTTATTCTGGAAAGTTTAGACCCTCCAACCCTAAAAAGTATCGAGGTAATCCTACTAGAATTATCTATAGATCCATGTGGGAGAAGAAGTTTATGATATTCTGTGATAGAACTAGGTCTATTGTAGAGTGGGGAAGTGAAGAGATAATTATACCCTATCGTTGCCCTACTGATGGGAAAGTTCATAGGTATTACCCAGACTTTTACATCAAAGTGCTCAATAAAGATGGTAAATATAAGAAGTATATTATTGAAGTGAAACCTAAGAAACAGGTTGCTGGTCCTGATAAGAATCCTAAGAGAAAGACTGCTGCATGGAAACGTGATGTTCTAACTTTTATGAAAAACCAAGCAAAATGGGAAGCAGCAGAAGACTATTGTGATGATAGAAGAATGAACTTCATGATACTCACGGAAGATCACTTAAATGTCTAGCACTATATTTGAACAAGTAAAAGAAGCAGCGGGTTCTGAGAAAAGATCACTTTCTTGGTATCGTCGTCAGGTAAAGTCGATTGCGAAGAACTATACTCTCGATTTGCTCAAAAGTGACGAAAACTACGATGCTAGTGCTACACCAGACTTCCAAGATACTAATGAACTCCGCAACGAAGTGAGAATCGGACATTTATATCTTTTCGAGTATAAAGCAACGTCAAAAACTCCATTCCACGATACATTCCCTCTAGTTTACGTCATAGACAGGCAAGCAGACCATTTTATAGGTGCTAATTTACACTATATCAACCCAAAATCCAGATATTCCGTTATAGATAACTTAATTAATAATGATTATCTCAAGGTTTCTCCCAACTGCGTCCATAAATATTTGAGTAATAATGTGAGTGGTTATTTTCTTGACTTAGGTAAGGATGAATGGGATACGGCAATTTTCTTGCCGATCGAAAATTTTATCATTACAAAATCCAAAAAAAGTTACTCTAAAAAAAGAGTTTGGGAAGATACCAAAAAATCAAAGACTCAAAAAGGAGCATTCAAGATTCCTAGAGATATTGAGTTTTACAGTGGAGAACAAAATTCTAACGCGGTATAATTAAATTGAATATAGGAAACACTACTAGTATTGATTCTGCAGAGCCATCAATCCGATATCCAATTGATATGTCTATTGAAAAGCAGTCGGATTATATTCGATTTCAATTTTTTAGATATAAACCTCCTCTTGAAAGAACTACTACAGATCCAGATACGGGTGTAGTTGGTACAACAGCAGGTTATCTTAAAGGATATTACGGTGAAGAAGGAGAAGGATCTATAGGTACAAAAGCTAGTGGTGATATTCTCATGTATATGCCTCAAGATGTTAGCACATCTATGGCTTCATCATGGGGTGGTAAAGAAATATCTAACCTCGCTGCTGGAGCACTTTCTGCATATGCAAATGCTACTAATCTAGAATTAGGAGACGCAGTAAAAAATATACAAGATGGTATAAGAAATTTAGCAGGAGCACCTACTAGTGCTGGTGCTGCATTGGTAAAAATGGGTTTAAGTGCAACTGGTGCTCAAGCTAATCTATCACAAAATGATATTTTAGGAGGAACTTCTGGTATTATTTTAAATCCAAATACAGAAGTATTATTTGGTGGTCCTTCTATACGTAATATCGGTTTTAAATTTAAAATGATGGCGAGGAGTGAAAAAGAAGCAATAAGAATGCTTAGAATTTGCCGAAGGTTTCAATATCATGCTGCTCCAAGAATGGGTACAAATGCAGAAATAGAAGGAAAATTTGTAAAAAATTTAATTGCGGCATCAACAGCAAATACGGGTGGTTTGTTTGCCAACACAGAGTTAAACAAAACGAAAACGAAAGAAGATTTAAAAGGTTTTACACAAGTCAATAACTTTATTCAACTTCCCGATTTATGCTTATTCAAATATATGACTGGTCCTGATGTAAATCCATACCTTAACCAGTATAAAGCATGTGCTTTAACAAACGTTGATGTTAATTTTACTCCAGATGGATCTTATTCAACTTTGATAGGTGGTTATCCATCAGCAGTAGAATTAAGTATATCTCTAGTAGAAACAAAAATTATTTACAAGAGTGAAATTAATCCAGATTTGGGGGTTAGTAACTAATGTATTTTTCTATTTTACCAAATATCAAATATGATGTTAAACCTCAAAGTTTTCCGTTTTCTTCTTCTGATTATGTTGAAGTAAACAACTTTTTTAGGAGATATAGTATTAGTGAGGATATTTTTGATTTTACAGTATTTTTAAATAAATATGCCGTAAATCAAGGTGTAAGAATAGAAACTCTTGCAGACGCTGTTTTTGGTAGACCTGAACTTGATTGGGTAATTGCATTAACTAATAATATCACTAATATCTACGAAGATTGGCCAATGGATGATCCTGTTTTACAAGGATGGGCAGAAAGCAAATATGGATCTACTGTATACAACGATTTAGCGTATTATGAAATATCTGCAGATGTGAAAAATTCTAATGGAGTAGCAGTTTTAAAAAAAGGTCAAAAAGTTGATTCAATTTTTTATAACGAATCTTTTTCATATAATGATGGAGATGCAGCAAATACGGTCATTACCGTAAGTGGATCTTCTGTTGCATCTCCAGTCACTGTATGGGAAGATATATCAAGGAAAAATGAGGAAAAACGAAATATATGGATACTTAAATCAAAATATGTTGAACCTCTAATTGGGTCATTAAAAAAGCAGAGCAAATATGGAAAATGCTCTGCTTATCTTAGTAAAAAATTAAAGACGACTTTAAAGTAACGCGACTTTTTTGGTCAAAAATTGTCGGGAAATTTTTTCCCACTTTTATGGAATTGAAAAGTCAATTTTGACACAAATTATTTTGTTTCTTCGATTGCTTCCTTAATTATTCTCTTGAGTTGTTTACCCTTCTTACCTAGACCAACAGTGGAGTCAATTTTTACTTTGACCCAATATAGTCCTATAACAACCAAGGTAAACGGAATTGCGTCTTCCCATGCTATTGAGTTATATGCATCGGCAAGACCACCAAATATAGCAAATATCATTTAATCTTCTTCGGCAAGGCGAGCGAAGTATGATAGTGCGTCATCATCAGACTCATTACCAGCAACAGGTTCTGAGGGAGCAGACATACGCTCACGGAATGGAGACTTTGCAACTGGTTGAGGTTCATACTCTTCAGTATCAACACCTATGTTAGGACGTTGAGGAGCAGAAGAGATACCTAAAACCAAGTTAAGTCTTGCTTCAAGTGCTTCATAAGTTTTGAACTCAGAAGGAGCAGTGAATGCTTCAAGACTATGCTCACTCTTATAGATGTTCTCTAGAACTTCATCATCACCAGATAGTGCTGCACTTTCTGCAAACTCACTAGAATCATAGTTCCAGAAACCTGCAACGGTTTTGATTTTTAGTTTAAAATCAGCACCTTCCCAGAAATCAAAGGGATTAACAGGAGTCTCGTCTTGAAACTCAGGTTTCATCGCCGCCATGATTTTATCAAAGATTTTCTTACCATAACGGTAGAGAAAGACCTTACCTTCATTATGAGGATTCTTGGGATCACGTACAACATATATGTTGCTGTAGTAAGAAAGTTTACGCTTTTGTTTACGTGCAACTTCCTTATCACTCTCTGTTCCTGAGTTCCACAGTTTGTTATTGTAGACACTTACAGGATCTTGCTCTCCTTTGGTGGTGAGAGAGTTCTCGATGAACCAACCACCAGGTCCTTGGAATGCATGAGAGTAGAGTTTTGCCCATGGAAGTGATTCTCCCTCTGGTTGAGGAAGGAATCGGATAACGGCATAACCGTTACCAGAAGCGTCAAGTTCGGGCTTCCAAAACCTATCGTCGGCACTAGAATTAGTACTGGACTTTTCAAGTTCCTTTTGAAGAAACTCAAAACTTGTATTGGACTTACGCTTAAGATCTGAAAAAGACATAGGATTATTTCGGATTAATTTGGATACTGTTTTATGATGTCCTATCACTTGTTACATTATAAAGGGCAAAGGGTCGGACGTCAAGTCCCTTCGCCGCTAAAATTCTTCATCATTGCATTGACTTTAGTTCTGAGGTCCATGAACATATCTTTGACCGTCAAATTAGGATCTCCACCAAGCATAACAACTGCATTACGCATGTTATCTACCACAGTTTTTGCTTCCTCGTCTTCACTAAGTGACATCCTAGCATACATGATTTCTTGCTTTTCTAGGAGAGACATCAGGATTTCAAGATATTCTTTTCTGCGATCGTTATCAAGCACTGGAAAACTCATTGCATAACGAAAGCATTGTTGCTGCAATTCCATCATCTCTTGTAGGTCACCACGGACCATTTCTGATTTAAAAAATTCGCTCATACCAACATTAATTTTGCTCTTGAAGTACGCTTGATGAAATTTAATTTTTGTGCATCAAACTTTAGTTTTTCTTTTAATGGTTTTGAGATTAATTTAGGAACTGTTTCCAATTCTATCTCATTTTGCTCACAGTAGTGAATTATAGCGTCAATATAGTTCATGTCTTTATTGTTCAGAACTATGCGCTCCACTTCCTGCGAAAATCTCGCAGTTGTCATAAATTTATCTTCTAATAGTTTGCTTCTTTCCATGTGCAACTTTGTACTCGTTGATGTATTGTAGGAGTGAATCCAAATATATTTTTTTAACGGGGCGAACTACTACCTGTGTGTCTCCGTCTTCACAGGCGACAATAGTTACTAGTTGTTCAACACGGATATTATATTGCTCAAGTAACATACATGCGTACGCACACTCTTGAACAAAATAATCGTATAATCTCTCGTCCGTCTTTTGTTTTGCTGATGTCTTAAAATCTATGATGGATAGAACTCCATCAAACTCAGCGATACAATCAACACGCCCTGCTAGTTCAAGTTTATCTGAATAGAGCGCTACCTCTTGAACGTATATATTATTTATACGATCCAATGTAGGGCGAGAATGCTGAAACATCAATACGGGGAGCGGAGAAGACTTAAATTTTTTTAGATCTAAGTCATTATTAAAGTAGTCCTCAACAATGGAGTGATACTTTGTTCCTCTACCTGTTGCTTGTGCGGAAACACGGTTCGCTTCTGCTTCACCGACACGTCTCCTCCACTGCATGATAGATTTCATTTTCTTTTTATTGTTTCCAATCACAGTGGTGACCGAAGGATATTTCTTACCAGACGGAGTAAGATAAACCCTTTTACCTGTTTCCTTATCAGTAATAGATTCTAGTTCAATTGGTTCTAGGTCACCAACGTGTTTGAATAATATCATAAACCAAGATTGATTTTGTTAATGATGTAAGATTTAACAAGTCCAGATCGAACGATATCATCAATACCAAACTCAATCAAAGAAAATTCATCCATCTCTTGTAAAATGCGTTGGAAGTCAAGAATACCATCCTTCTCTGCAGTCTTTTGTAGATCAGTTTGTGCAACGTCACCTGCAAATATAACTTTAGAGTCTTGACCTATACGAGTGATGAGACTATCAAGTTCGTGGAAGTTTAGGTTCTGACATTCATCAACAATAACAATAGCATTGTCGAGAGTAGTTCCACGAAGGAAAGATGTACTCCAGAACGAAATAGTTTCTTGTGCTTTTAGATTAGCATAAAGCATTTCAAATGATGGGTCATCAGGCATCTCAAACATATGCTTGACCATATTTTTATATGGTATCTGATACAAAGATGACTTGTCCTCATGATCTCCAGGAAGGAAACCAATCTCACGAGTAGCAACTAATGAGCGAACAATATATACTTTATCATAAAGTGAGTCATCAGACAAGACATCACGAAGAGCAAGATACAATGCGATAAATGTTTTACCTGTACCTGCACTTCCATAAACAAATAAATTCTTTTGTTCTTCCCATGCTTTAAACATTAGTTCTTGATTTTCTGTAAGAGGACTAATGTCTAAAAGATACTTCTCATTAATAGGACGTTTTCTTTTTAATTGTTTCTTACTCATACCTGGTGGAACTGGAATAGTATATTTACTTTTTGATCTAGGCATAATTAAAGTGTTTTTACTGTAGAACCTGGGACTTGCTGTACTTTTTTAAGAACATCGTTCCATCCTGGTTTTGTTTTTCTCAACTTGTCTTTCCAATCTCCCACTTCACCAACAGCAGCGACACCTTGAGACCAGTCTCTATCCCAATCGGGATTGTCTTTTCTCCATTGTTCATATTCTTTCATGGTCATGGAGAGTTCTTTCTTCTCTTCAGTTTTTAGATTTTTTACTGGGTATGTGGGCATGTTATTGAGGGGATTGTTTATTTTCTAATGACTTCCATTGATTAGGAAGCATTTGAGGTTCATAAAAATGAGCTTTTGTTTCAGCATTAGATTTGGTACTTATATATGGTGGAGTTGATACAGTAACATTAAAACTGAAACTAATTCTATCATCTGGTGTTTGATTTATATAAGTACCATGTTCTAAAAATGCTGGCCACATTAATAGTAGTCCTTCTTTGAGAGGCATTCTTTTTTCACCCCATTTCATACTATTTAAAAACATAATAATATTATTATTAGCACAAGTCATAGGGTTTTTAAGAACTAACTCACCATCGCTACCGTTGGTCTGTAGATAGTATACACCAGAAATGTCAGAATTACCATGGGCATGTATGGGTGCGTGTTGACCTTTAGTTGTTTTTGTAAACCAAGATTCAGTAATTGCAAATGGAATTGGACTTCCCATTCCAAGTTGTCGTTGATAATCTAGAGTACAGTCCTCCAAAAATTTGGCGAACTTTGGTGTTTCTTTTACAATATTAGTTGAAAACATATTACCCTCATCATCACAAGAAACTTGATGAGAACTGGTGTGATTATATGTATGAGTATTTTTCACCATTTTATCTGGTTTATATACTGAATATAATTCTTGATTTATCTCTCCTTGTTTTGATCCCAGTAATTGTTTTGCATATACTGGGGTAGGAAATATATTATGTACAGGCATCAGGTTTTTGATTCATTTTTTTGCTGGAAAATTTTTTCCACTTTTATAGAATTGAGTTTTCATTTTTCACTTACTAAATCCCTTCTCTTTTTTTCTTAGTAATTGTTTCTTCTTTAACTGTATCTTAGCACGTCTTAGTTGTAAGACCATGTACTCTAGTTCTTCCTCAGAATACATGTTTGGATTTTGTTTCGCTTGTTTCAAAGCCATCTTTGCTAATCTAATTTGATCTTTAATTCTTACCATTACATTTCTTCTTGATCGGCATACGTAATACGTTTTCCATTGTCCTCAATGTACGAAGTAGGATCAGAATAAACTTCTGCCTCTAGTTCTTCAACAACCATCTTCAATTGTTTAATCATCAGTTTTAGGTGGTTCTTATCCATAACGATATTATCTTTAAGTATATATTAGCATAAAAAAAGAGGGTTTTCAACCCCCCTTTATTTGATTTACATAAGTATCTCCTTACATATTCTTTTACAATTAGAAGATCTCAGTTCATCACAGTCGATAAGACATTCAAAGTAATCGTCGAGTTTATCGTTTTCATTAGACAATTCATTTAAAGTATCATCAAAGTGTCGCCACCCATTTAACTGTGCGTATGATAGTATGTTGTGCATTTTCTCACCTCCAACTCTTTACTCATCATATAGAAAGGGGAAGGATTCATTTTATCACCTCGCTAAACTCTAGTAGCTATGTATACAAAAAAAGGAGACCAATTGGTCTCCTGTATTAAACTGTTATTTCTCTGCCTTCCTAGGATTGAACAGATTCCAGTGTGTTATGTTGAATGGTTCTAAATAAACCCATTTAGCGTAATGGATACCCCTATAACATAGCATTGCAAATACTTTGTCGGGAGCGTGTTTCTCAGGATCATACTCTGGTAAATCCGTTGGACCCCAGCTAAAATGGATTTTTAGCATCGGTCTATCCTCTATTCATTTGAAGAAGCAGTACCTCTCCATAAATTAAAGATAAAACAACGACCATCGCAAGAGAAATTTCTGCTATGACTTGCATACTTCCTCCTTGTTTACTGCGACACCACGATATACGAGTGTCTTTTTATCGTTTTTCATTTGAGTCTTTGGACGATTTGTATCGTACTTAACTCCTCTATATGTGACTTGTGCCATTTGGTTTCTCCTAAAGTAATTGGATGGATTAGATCCGTTCCTTCAGTCGGCTTTTGCGTCTCCCGTGGGAGATGAACGTCCCGTTCCGAGTCGGCTTACTTGCGTCCTATCTGCCATGCCTCACAACTGTCCGCATCTGGTACCTTAGTTTTGAAAAAATCTACTAGGAATTCTTTCGCATCAGGAGTGTGATTCTCATCGCTGATAATCTCAACTCTTGCTTGGTTCCATTCACTACACGACATTTCCCAGTGAGAAGCATCATGTTCAGCAAACATTAAAACTAGTAGTGCAAGACCATGCATGTTGGATGAACGTATACGGTTATTATACCATATCTATTGTACTATATAGTGTTTTGAAAACGTAACACAAGATACATTAATTAATAATTAAGGTTTTCATAATCTTTTGAGTAGTAGTCTTTGATGTGATCTTCAACTACGGGATCAATCTCTGCTTTGTTTGGTAAGGACTCTGATTCTGATGGTATATGAAAGACATTAGAGTCATAATTAACTCTCGTCAATTGAAGATCAAATTTATCATTGATCCAATCAATAAACTTTACACCGAAACCATCTTCAAACTTATAGATATGTACCTTTGGTGATATAAAATCTGATTGTCTCCTAAAATGATTCTGATGGTATTGTCTATGAACACGAGAGTGTTCTAGAAAATCAAACAACCAGTCTTTATCTTTTAACTTATCATATATTTCTATAGGATAATCTCGAACTTTAATTATTACCTGTAGTGCTGACTTAAATTTTTCAAATGGGTGTCTTACTATTGTAAAATGATCAGAGTCTTTAACGTCTGGAAGATTGTTATACAATGGATAGTGTAAGTGAGGAACTTCTATCCCTTCGTAGAACACATTGTAACTCATATAATTTACTTGAAATTTATTTCCAAGAAAAATATTTGTAATATATCTTCCCGCAGTTCTTGGAATATGAATGTGGAAAATACTTTTGTGTTGACTCTGATAAAACACATCAAATCCTATGATGTCTTTGCACCATGCACTTCACGTTACCAGATATTGTAATGCCTGTGTTGCCTGCTAAAACTTGGTGTGCTACCCAAGATGGAAACAAAATCATTTGTCCACGCTTTAGTTTGGGCATGTAAATAGTGGGCATATCTTTTGAATTGTGCAGAGGAGTTTGATTTTGAATATCAGCTATGTATGGATTAAAAAATTGAGTCTTAGTTTCTTCAACACTATGGTTGATTATAAAACTCCACATAGTATTTGAATGAGTATGGTATCCTTGATAATCAGTAATTAAATAGTAGTTCTTCCATACATCTACAATATCAATATAATCTACAGGATCTTCTAATTGTTTTAAACAAGAGATAACTTTTTCTCGTAGATATTTCATTGTTTCTTTTGGAATTTTTCCTTTTTGTCCGTAGGTACTGTTGACTCCACTCTCCCACGTCGGTCGGTAACCTTCATCAGGAATATTAATATATTTTAGATCAACTTCAAGTTCAAAAATTGGTACAGAAAAAATATTTTTTCTCGTTTGTTCAAGAATATCCACCTTCATTGTTCGTAAGTATTAAAAAATTCTTTCATGGTTGTCTGATATCCTGACTCTCTACTCCTCTCTGGTACTATCCCCTTCATCTTGTTGTAATCGTTGTGCATCGCTTGGAGCAACCA
>VTLG01013250.1_pt1 | contig 20034 bp, 15 predicted proteins | sample 4694571 | NCBI WGS metagenome assembly VTLG01 (sample SAMN12604809, study PRJNA352737) | marine metagenome | biome: ENVO:00000447; feature: ENVO:00000209|ENVO:00000569|ENVO:01000036; material: ENVO:00002151; isolation source: viral sequences binned using virsorter ... | reverse complement strand
AATGCCGTCGAAGAATTATCAATCTCAATTGGTGAGCAGTTAGTACCTGTTGTCGTTCCATTGCTAAAGACAATCACAGACTTTGTAAAGACGCTGAACAAAATGCCTGACTGGCTGAAAGCCGTAACAGCAGGCGTGATGGGCATCGCGACGGCACTAGCTGTAGCTGGTCCTTTAGTCGGATTGTTAATCGCCAAGACAAAGCTGTTAACTGTTGCTTTAAATACGCAGAATGGAGCACTCCTTATAAACAGAGCGTTAATAGCTGGGCCTTATGTCATTGCAATTGCTGCTGTTACTGCGGCAACACTCCAATGGTGGGAGACGACAAGAAAAACAAGAGAGGAGCAAGAACGATTTAATCAAATTCTTGAGGAGGGGACTGTCAAACAGAAGAAAGCGGAGATTGCTACTTTACGATTGGCATTAGCAAATAAACAATTACGTTTAGAACAAGCAAAAGCAAGTACTACGGGAGGAAAAGGGCTTGCTGGAACAAGTATTAGTGTTGTGGTACTTCAGAAGGAAATAGATGCCTTATATGACAAGATTCTTGCTTTAACAAAAGCTTTGGAAGGGAAGAATGAAGAGCTAGAGAAGTCCCAAGAAAAAATAAAAGGTTTAGACGAGCTTTATGGCAAATTTGATAAGAAGTTAAAGGATTTAGTTAATCCAATTAACCAGATCAAGACTCATTCCGAGAACATGGGCCAAGCTTTTGGTAATGCCTTTAAAGGAATAATTAGTGGTTCGATGTCCGCAGGAGAAGCATTAGCATCCTTCTTTAAAAGGGTTGCTGATTCTTACCTACAAATGGCTGCTGATATAGCAGCAGCAGCATCAAGCAAGTTCTTTGCCAAGATCCTGGGGAGCGCACTTGGATCTCTTGCTGGCAGTATTGGGGGTGGAAACAATGTCACTTTTCAGGATGATGCAAAAGTGTGGGGGCATCTACCAGAAGGTAGTCGAGGTTTAGCAGAAGGAGGTTATGTTCAAGGCCCAACTAATGCACTAATTGGTGAAGGCGGTGAAGGTGAATATGTCATCCCTGAATCGAAGATGGGAGATGCTTTGGCTCGTTACTCTGGAGGTGCAAGAGGTGATGCTGTTCTTGCTGGTGGCGGGGGTGATGTTGCAGAAGGGGGCTCTTCTGGTGGAGGAACTGGAGCGATTGATGTCACCTTCAACACTCAAGTGATTAACGACGTTTCTTATGTCAGCTACGCTGAATTTGAGGCAGGAGTTGTTGCTGCTGCACAACAAGGGGCAAAACAAGGAGAAATGGCAACTTTAAGAAGGCTTCAGACAAGCCCTTCAGCTAGAAGGAGGATTGGAGTTTAATGGCTATTAATATTGATACAGAGGAGAAATCCTTATCTATAGGTAACTTTTTGACTCTACAAAAAAGAGGAAGAGTTACTCATCGTTATCAGAACTTCTACTTGCACCGAACTATTTATTTAAACAGCACCGATTGGTATGCTTTTCTTCCTTTTGGATTTTCAGGTATAACAGTTAACTCTGATGGTGCAGGTGTTAGCGCAAGCTTGATTCTTCCTAATAACACGATAAGCCGTAACTGGGCAGATCAAGCAATAAAAGAACAATGGATCGGAAACGTAAAAGTTCTTCTTTTAGACCCAGATAAAACTGGAAACATAAGTGATGATTATGGTCAATTATCTGAGTACACAGGGCAAATTGCTAGCGGTAGTTGGAATGACACTAAAGTTTCTTTAAATATGAATACTATTCTTGACAGTGTTGGGTCTGATTTTCCTCAAAGAAGACTTACTCAAGCATTAATAGGAGACATTCCTGTCTCGAATAATGTCAGATTGCAGTGATCTTATCGGTCTTAAGTACCGACTTGGTGCTGACGGGACTGGAGGCGAAATTGATTGCATACACCTCTGCTATGTCTGCCTCAATAGGCTCGGCATCATTGCACCACCTTTCAACGATGCTTGGTATCACAGCAGCAGACGTTTGATTTTGAGAGAACTCTATGGATGGGGATACAGGGTTCATAAACCTAGGTACACTGATGGGGACATCTTACTTATACCGCAAGATTCATGGGCGTTCGCGGTGATATGGCAGCAGGGAGTCCTTCACGCGGACCGTTATCTAAAAGTGGTGAAATGGTCTACACCTCGCATGTTCTCAAAACTCCACTGCTTCCGTACGAGAAACAGTTAATTGAGGCTATTGGAGCGACAGAGGAAGAATACAGAGAATTAGTTGCTTATACCCTTTGGAAAGGGAGGACAAGACCTGCTGGATATGAACATATTCCTGACATCAGAGCTGATGCTGCAACTATCGCGATTTTTTATAAAGCAGGTACAGGATTAACTATTTGGGGGCAATTAGCAGTAGGCGTTGCATTAACTGTTGCAAGTTATTTATTAACTCCTAAACCCAAGCTGCCGGACCCTTCAAAACAGCGAGTTTTAGACAGTATTAATCATGCAGGAAGGTTTACTCCTACTCATGGTTTTGAGTCTTTAGCTGAATTAGCAAATTATGGAGATCCTATTCCAATAATTTTCGGTTTATATAGAGACGCTCCAACAGAGGCGAATAGGTCAGGGGGAATGCTCTTTTCTCCGAAGATGGTGTGGTCAAGAATGTTTAGTTATGGGTCGCAGCAAGGGATAAAGATGATGTATGTGGTAGGAGAACAAGGAGCTGCAGAAGGAACGGCTCCTGATGGAATAGGAAACCCTAATCTCCAAGGAATATTTATAGGAAATAGTGCTTTAGATACTATTTATAATGACTTTTTTGCTTTTTACTGGAAGAGGAATACAACAACATCTGCAGACACTACTGGAGCGACTCGAATAAGAACAACCAATTTGGTCTATGGAACGAGAGGGGAGCCCCATTCAGGTGATCCATTTAACCCTAGTACAGGGGATGATGCTTTCTTATGTCCAACATCTGAAGGAAGTGAAGATACAGGATTCAGTTCTGTACATAGTCTGACTAGTAATGCAGATTTTGGATGTTATGCCCCTATAAGAAATGGAACTCCTTATAGAGTTAATTGGAGTACTGTTCCTATTCCACACATATCAGATGGTGAAGATGATGATCCTTATCCATATATAAGAGGATATGAAAGATTCAAAATTGCTGGAGATAAAGGATCACTAGCAGCACCAGAAGGCGATATTAGACAGAACCATGACAATCCCAATAGAACACAAGACCAAGGAATGCCTGGGGAAGGACGTAATTACAGTTGCAGGATGGGTATAGTTGACTATTACAGGACAGAAGGATCGGGTCGTGTTAAATATCAATCTAGGGAAGGAGACGGAAAAGATAATGGTAGTAATTCTCTTATTCCATTTAGAGTTTATACTGGTGTGCAAAAAGGCGATAGATGTTTATTTGTAATAAGACCTCAAGGTGAAAAATTAAGAGATAATCTTTATGCAAATGGTCAGGTAAAAATTGATGATATAAATTCAGCAGTAGATGAACTTAGAAGGAATGCTGACGAACAATTGCAGATAGGCGAACATTTCGCAATTGGTGCATGTGTCTGGAAAGTTATCAGCAGAACAAGAGATATTTGGGGTGCAGTAGACCTTTCTAGACCAGAAGATGACCGAACTTCGCAACATATTATTTTAGAATGTATTGATGATAATCGTGGTAGTAATAATAAAATAGGCGTAGTAGCTATTAGCCTTATTCGTCCTACTGTAGCTAATATTAGAAGTACTAAAAAGAGAAATGCTGGAGCAGTTACAGACAGGATACAGTGGCCAGAAACTGAAGGCATAAAATTTGGACCTGTTGATGGGGATGGTTTTATTGGAGACAGCCCTCAGTTTGGCGATCTTCCAGGAGGTTCTTTTTATCCTTTAATGAGGATATCTCAGGGAATTGTTCGTAATAACAGGAAGACAGATGTAACAGAAATAGGTATAAAAAGTATCGTTTATCAGCAGTTAGGGGGTCTGTGTAATTTTCAAACTATTTTGACAGTTAAAGATTTAAAGGACTTAGATAATGACAACAAAATGGTCCAAAGTGGGACTATTACTAGTTATATTCAGAGGCTTAGTTGTTTTATAGTTGAATGGAGACTTGCGGGAGATACAGATGATACAAACTGGAGAGCTTTTAATGCTGTACTTGGCGTAGTAGGAGGATCTACTGTTGCTCAGTACAATTGGATACGGATCAAACATCCAACAGCTACAGCCCCTTCTGCATATGAATTCAGGTTGAAACCCTTGAATTCAGCGGCAATCAAAGATCTTGCGGATGACTATGAAATATATAGGTTAAATGCTGACAAAACTACTTTATTGGAGGTAAATGATGAAGACCTAATTCTGAAAATTCCTGCCACTCTTACACAAAAGAGATTCCTTAGGAATCAACCTGAATACTTTAGTGAAGGGGCAGAAAGAACTGAAGATGTAGTAATTCCAGCTCGTTTAACTGCTGAAATTGAAACTAGTCTTCCTGTTGGATCAGATGTCAGGGTACGGAAAATAACTGACTTTACAAATCCAAACGATAGTTCTCCTTTTGTTTGGTCGTCTGATTCTGGCGCGACTGCAGGAAAGATGGGTGGATTTATGTGGGAGATTTTTGGATCAGCAGATAGCGGCACTTACGGTGGCAGCGTAGATGTTGGAGGAACAGTCGAGAAGAATCATCTGCATACTGTTAATGGCAAACCTGTAAGGGTCTTTTATAGAGCAACAAAACTTTTATTAAGTGGAGGAGGCCCAAGTTCATGGCATGGAGAAACACATGGCTGGAGAGTGGGTCATGACAGTGATGATGGAGTCGATTCTTTTGAATCAAGACCAGAGGGGAATGACAACCAAGGTTGGTCTAACAATGAAATAATTACTATTCAACAAGATCTAAGTGCTGGAAATCCTTACCGAAGCGATGTCCCTGGCACGTCAGGAGATGTTTCTTGGGTAAAGATGCGTTTAAAGCTTTCAGTAGGTGATGAAGAAAATATAAGGAGAGGACTGTCTTCTGGAATACCTCATGAGATTTTCGGAGAACCAACTCGTGAGGGAGAAAGGTCTTCGGTGACTGTTGAGGTAAAAGATAGTGGAATGGCTGATGGACAAGATGGCAACAGGTTGTCTGGCAGGACAATAACGCTCCGGTTAAGTAGTACGACAGTCGCTCCTGCAATCCCTAACTGGGCCTCCCAGACACTTAAATGGACAACACCAGATGTAGAAGTAGTCTCACAGACGGGAACATGGGGCAGTGGGGACAATAATCTTAGGTTTGAATATCTTTTAGCTCCTACTGGCTCAAGCGGAAGAACAAGAAACGGCAAGACAATTACAGATAATCCTTGGCGAAATAATTTAGATGCCTGGATCGGATATAAATTTAGGATAACTAGTTATGTCGAAGGCGGAACAGAAGAACAAACACTGGTTGTGGGGGGAAGAATATTTGAAGGGCAAACATTCTATGGAGATGTAACCCGGTATTCAGGATTAGTACGTAGGTCTAATGAAAGCACACCTGAGCATACTATTAGTTATGTAAATGAGATGATTGCAAACGAAGATACCCCTGAATATACAAGGATGGCAACGGCTGGATTAGCTTTAAGAGCTAGTCGTAATTTCTCTAATATAGATCAAATAAGATTTTGGATGTCAGAAGGATTGCATGTAGAACGACTACATCCTGATAGAAGTGCTACCTATGGGAATACAGACCTGTATGGACCTAGTAATCTTTTAACTGATCTAATGTATTTCTTAATCACGGACGAAACTGCCGGAGCGGGAAGTGCTTTTGGGGGATCAATTAACGCACAATCAATGGTTGAAAAGGATGAGTTAATTCAAACTTCTAAGTTCTTATCTCAAAATAAATTGTATTTTAATGGAGCGATATCACAACCTTCTAATCTTCGTGAATTTATAAGTACAATAGCACCTAACTTCCTGTGTACATTTACATTAAAAAATGGCAAGTTCTCTTTAATGCCAGCACTTCCTACAAGTACAGATGGCCGTCTAAAGTCGGGAACTTCTGACGCAGTAACTATTAAGCAGTATTTTACTAGTGCAAATATTCTAGAAGATAGTTTTGAGGTTAGTTATTTAGAAGCCGAAGAAAGAAAGCCTTTTAGAGCAGTTGTTCGTTATAGAAAAGAAGTAAAAAATCAATTGCCAAAAGAAGAAACAGTTACTGTAACTTTAAAGGAATGGGAATCTTCTTCACGCCCCTTACCTGTGGAATCCTTTGACCTGACACAATTCTGCACGACAAAACAACATGCACTTTTTGTGGCGAGGTATTTTATAAAATTAAGAGAGTTAGTAGGTCATACAATTGCCTTTAAAACGACACCTTATGGACTTGATTTGGCTCCTGGAGATTTCATAAAAGTAGCGACAGAAACTTCACCCTATGACGCTGCGAAAAATGGAACGATAGATGGTAGCGGTGTTATTACAAGTGCAAGCACTATTTCTGATGGGTCGTATAACATCTTTTATTACCCAACGACAGATAATTTAGACATTCAGACGGGAACACTAAATGTAAGTGGAAGAAGGACTACACAATCTGAATTTTTCGGCAGTATTTTTACAGTTCAAGAAACAACAGTAAGTGCAAATATTTATAGAGTTGAGCAGATAACATTAGAGGAAGATGCTTCGGTCTCAATCATTGCTTCAGAGTTCCCTTGTAATGACAATGACGCTAGTCTGATTGCTTGGGGTGTTGATAATGAAGCTCTTTATGAGTACACCTAATTCACTTTAAAGACCAATGGCTTTCCCGGACCTCAAACCAAGTAAGCGAAATTTCGAGTCAGGAGATTTTCCTGTTAAGAAATTCAAGTCTCAAAGTGGTGAAGAGACAAGAGTGCTCTTTGGGTCAAAGCGTACAGGCATGAAGATGTCTTTGACCTATAAAAATATTGCTGATGCTGATGCTGAAAAGTTTTTAGACCATTATCACGAAATGAAAGGGACTTATACGACATTTACGGTCGCGGCTGAAACAAAAGCTGGCTGGAGCGGAAATGGGGATGCGATAGGTGCTGGAGAATGGGACAATGCCTATAGATATTCAGGCCCACCTAAGTTGATTCAAGTGAAAAATGGGGTAAGCACTATTCAGGTAAACCTCATTGGTGTCCTTTAGACTCTTTGCAAGGAGATTGACTCATGGCCACAAAAATCTACACAGGCAGAGACGGGAAACTCTTATATGAGGTAGGAGATGCTATTGGAGGTGGAACCCAAACCGAAGCGTTAAAAGTAAGGAATTGGACCCTGAATACTAATTTAGAGACTTTAAATGTGACAACATTAAATGAATCTCACGAATCGTTTATACCAGGTAAAAGTTCTTATTCAGGTAACGCAACTCTACTTTATTATCAAGATATTGGCGCTAATGTGCATAATGTAGCTCCTTTCTTGCAAAAGGGAGGTTTAACTACTACGTCTACAGGTGTCGCTGATTCAGACAAAGTTCGTTTATTTCTCAGGCTTTATACTGGAGATGCTATTTCTACAGAGTTCACATTAGATGCTTATGTAACCAGTTCGACAATAGGAGTAAATACTGGGGACATTGTTTCTGTTGATTTCAACTTCCAAGGCACCGGAAAGCCCCTTATAGCTAACTTCTTATGAGTATTTATTTAGGCCAAAAAGGGAGAATTGAACTCCAAAGAACTTTTGGGGGACAGCAGATATCGACAACTGTTAGTACGAATGAAGTGGTTTCTGCTAAAAAGAGACTGGCTTTTGATACTGTAAGTCAAGGTGACACAACTGAGTTAATAACAGGAGATCAATTAGAGATTAGAGCTGATAGTAATCTTGTTTTCATCAGTGGTTATACAGGAGTAACAACAGGGAAGTTCTTTATTCACGTAGATGAATTAGGAGGTATTCGTTTATATACAACCTATGCACATGCTATTAGCGGTGGAACGACGAATGCTGTCTCTTTGGTTGACCAGTCAGCAGGTTGGTCTCTTGATGTTCGTCTTACAGTTCAAAATGCTATCCATAGAATATTAGGACAAGTTATATCTTATGAACTCAACACAAGAGCTGATGTTGTAGACACGACAACACTTTCTGACACCTTTAGAAGTCAATATGGATCACTACTTTCCGGATCAGGGAGAATAGAAAGCTTCTGGGATTATAGGGACACAACCGGATCTGGAGAATATGAATCTGCACAGTATCTGCATCAGTTAATACTTAGAACACAGATAGGAAGTGAATTTAATGCTCATCTTTATTTAAAAGTTGATGGATACAGTCCAAGTGGAGACACTGGCACAGCAGACGATGTTATTTGGTACGACGTAAAAGGAATCCTTACTAACACTGCAATTGCTTTCAATGTTGGTTCAGTCGTCAAAATGACTGCTGATTTTGTAACGACCGGGGAGATAAAACTGAAGGTTATGACTGCTTCTGAATACAAACTCCTCCAGGAAAATACTGATTACATCTTACTGGAGCAGGATGCCGCTGCTAACCTGTTGCTTGAGACTGATTAAAGGATTTCTCGGAGGTTAAGAACCAATGGCAAATGCCAAGATAAGTGCCCTTAATGAAGTAACGGGCTCCAATCTGGATGACGAGGATGTACTCGCCATTGTTAATGCGACCGAGACTAAGAAGGTCAAGTTTAACGAGTTAATCAGTACTGCTGGATTAAATAAGTTAAGTGGAACGCCAATTCCTTCAGGCAAAGTTGCTTTTGCGAGTGGAGCGATCGTTGAAGCTTCAATGGCTACAGACAGTGTGAACACTGCAGCCATTAAGAACGACAACGTAACGGCAGCGAAGCTTGCTAATGACATTGCCAAGATCCAAAGCGGCACTAGTGGATCAGGAGATTTCACAGGTCAAATTCTTGTAGATACCAATGCGTCCAACAAGGTCTACATATGGGATGGGTCTAGTTGGGATGCATTAGTTGCTGGTACGACAACGATCTCTGGCTCTACCAGTGGCATCGTCAATGTTGTTTCAACTGCTTCTGGTACGACGTACACACTTAGTGCGACAGTCGATGACTTTAATGCAAATACTTTTTTAGCAGGTCCAACTTCAGGCTCTGCTGCCACTCCAACATCAAGAACACTTACTGGAGCTGATCTCCCCACAGCAACCTCAAGTGCTTTAGGTGGGGTCAAAATAAACGGTGAAGGTCTAAGGATTGACTCAGGTGTTGTCGAGATTGATTCAGATGTAACTGCTGCAACCAATCATCACGTTGTTACCCATAACGCTAAGGGAGTAATCACAGGATCAAGAGCTATCACTAGCGCTGATCTCCCAATAGCTACCTCGAGTGCAAAGGGCGCCATTATTCCTTCTACTGGTCTTGCTGTAGATGGCAGTGGCAACGTCACCATTGACAACACTGTCACTGGAGCAACTAAAGCCAAGATCACTTATTCAAATAAGGGACTAGTCACTGCGGGTGCTGATTTAGTAGAAGCTGATATTCCTTCTTTGCCAGGCTCGAAAATTACGAGCGGAACAATAGATATTGCACGCATCGCTGATGACGCAATAACGGGCGCAAAGATGGCTAATTCATCTACTTGTATTATCCAATCTATAGCCCAGGCGGGTTTTCCTACAGCATTATTTACGGGCCAGCTATGTTTCGACTCCGTTGCTGAAGATGCCTATCTGTGGGACGGAAATGCTTGGCAAGCGATCACGACTCTGACTAAGGGGAGTCTGGTCAACGGAGGTACATTTAACGCGTCAACTTCTAAGATGGCAAGTGTTACCACAGCAGGTAGTGCGGCTGGTCTAGTCGTTGGATCAAATTTACCTACTGCAAGTGCAACAACTGATGGTGTTTATGTAGTCGTAGCAACGGCTGGCACACCTTCTTCCCCAGCTCCGGTCGTCTCACTTAATCCTCCTGATTATATACTAGGAGTCACAAATGCATCTGGATCTAGCTGGAATGAGATCGATCTTTCTGCAACCGTAAGTGGTCAGACTGCTAGCAATGTATCGTTCACTCCATACGGCCAAGTTTCATCAACAAATACACAAGATGCGTTAGAAGAATTAGAGACTGAAAAGATGCCCAAAGCAGGGGGCACTTTTACAGGAGCGGTAGAAATAGGACATGGAGGTTCTTTATCTTTTGAAGGAGCAACAAATAACGCTTATGAAACAACAATTGCGGTAACAGATCCAACTGCTGACAGAACTTTAACGCTGCCTAATCAAACAGGTAACTTCTTAATCTCTGGAAATGCGAGCATTGTTGCTGCTGATATAAGTGCTTCTGCAGCGATTGCCTACACCCAATTAGCAGCATTAGCAGACGGGAAATTACTTATCGGTAGTGGCAGCAATGTTCCTGTAGCTCAGACAATTTCTGGTGATATAACTATTTCAAATGCAGGTGTCGCTGCAATAGGTAGTGGAGTAATCGTTGATGCTGATGTAAAGAGTGACGCAGCAATTGCGGGGTCAAAGCTCGCGGCAGGTACGACTTCAGCTCAAGGTGCTCTTCAGCTAAGCGATGCAACTAACTCGACTAGCACGTCACTCGCTGCTACCGCTAATGCAGTCAAAACTGCATATGACCTAGCTGGAAATGCCATTCCTAAAGCAGGAGGAACGTTCACTGGCAATGTCAACCTTGGCGTTGACGATACGGGCGTTGACCTAAAACTCTTTGGAGCCACAGCAGGGGCTTACATCCTTTGGGACGAATCAGCAGACGAACTGCTAACAGGTGGTGGAGCGACAGTAAATATCGTCAAGGACAAATTGAAGATAGGTTCAGTTGCAGTTACGACAACAGCTGCAGAACTCAACATTTTAGATGGAGTAACGAGCACAACGGCTGAACTGAATATTCTCGACGGGGTGACAAGTACAGCTACTGAACTCAACATCCTCGACGGAGTAACAAGCACGACCGCTGAGCTGAACATCCTCGATGGGGTAACAGCAACTGCGACAGAGATAAATCTTCTAGACGGCAAAACAGCGATAGGAGATGCGTCTTTGGGAACAGCGCAGACCTTTACCAAGACTCAATCGGGAACAGTCACGACCCAGACAACAACGACAGGGACTCTGACCTTAAACCTAAACACCAGTACTAATAATCACTCAATCAACAAGCTCACTGGAGCGTTCACCTTGGCCAATCCATCAGCGATGACAGCAGGCACAAGTGGATTTATCAAATTTACGCAGGCTGCGACGCCAGTCACTCCGGCGTTTGGTACTTACTGGCATTTTCCAGGAGGATCAGCTTCAGCAGACTTAACTCAAACTGAAGATGCTGTAGATCTGCTTGTTTATACCGTGGTGAGTGCTTCCTCGATAATATGTGACTTAGTGAAGGACGTTAAGGATTGATTTATGGGAATTCCTGGCGGCGCTAATCCACTATTACTACGCAGGGCCGCTGCTGCGGCTGATGCTGATCCTTATCTAATAGAGCAGAGTCTTCTATTTAATCCTGCTGACAACCCTGCATTAAGTCGCACCTTTTTGATAGGGAATAGAAGAATTTGGACCTTCAGTTGCTGGGCTAAGAGGTGTGGTACTGGCTCTGTTCATAGAATAATGAGCAGTGGAGCTGATTCAGATAACTATTTTTTATTTGAATTTAGTGATGATGATTATGTAAAAATACTTTCGAAATCTGGTGGAAGTAATGTTATAAGAGCTTATACAAGTGGAGTAGGTGCTGTATATCGAGATCCAAGTGCTTGGTATTCATTAGTCTTAGCTATAGATACCACACAAGTTACTGCGGCTGACAGAATTAAACTGTACGTAAACGGTAAAGATGTTGCACTGACACTTGATACAACACCAGATCAGAATCTTGAAACTGAATGGCTTGATCCCTCTAATACTCATAAAATAGGTCAAAATGGTTGGGACGCTGGTGGTGATTTTGATGGCTACTTAGCCAACGTAGAATTCATTGATGGCTTACAGCTATCCTCGGCTGCATTCGGGTCATATGACAGCTCAGGGTGCTGGACTCCATCCAGCTTCTCAATTCCAGCCCCTAACAATGGAACCACTTGGAGCGATAACGTTACTTGTAATGCAACTCTCCCTGCTTCAGGTGCTGACTCGGCTGCTGAAGGTTTTGACGGGGACGGTGGTACTGCTTACCCTAATGCTACAAGGATGAATACTTTTACGAGTAGTTCTCATCTTACTGTTTCATTTGGATCTTCTGGTATTAAATGTAATCAATCAGTAGAAATTCCTTATGTATTAGGAAGCGGATCAATAGTTGCTAATTATGATGTTACTTTTAAAGATGGTCATGTAGAAAGCCGGTATATAAAAGGTCCATCAGGTTCAGGGGCAAGTGGTACTTTTACATACTTTGGTAGAGGATCTAATGTCACTGAATTTAAAATAAGAACAGGTAGTTCAAGTGGTAATGGAGTTGGATTTGGTCATATTAAAATCGACGGTGTAGAACTAGTTGACGGACAAACTGACACAGAGACTAGATTGAACCCGAATAATGGTACGGAATGGAGTGAATCTAGAACGGGTGATAACAGTTGGCACGCAACTGATTTACCAGCGAGAGCCTTTGATGGAAAAAATGTTGGACCTGTAGAGGCGAACCCAGGGAATAACTACACGTTCACTTTTGGTGGTGGTATATCAAATGTTGGTACTATTGATTTAGATGTAAAAGTCAATAGCACTATAGGAACAGATGGCGACCTTAAAATAAACGGTACAAGTATATTCAATGCTGTTAAAGCTGCTGTAGGAGATGGTGTAAATGGTTGGTATCGAGTACCTGCTTCCATTCATGGCGGTAACTTAAATAGTCTTTATGGTGGTTGCGATTCAGGTGGAGCCAATGTAAAAATCTATGGTGTAAAAGTTAATGGTAATTATTTAGTAGACAATGTTTTTGATAATAGTTTCCAGCTTAAATTCGCTGATAAATCCTTAACTAGATATCTTGGGAAAGATACATTTAATGGAAAAATCTCTAATGCCACGGGTGCTCTTCCGATATATAACACCACGGATTTATACGGAGACGTAAAAGGATCTGGGAATAGAACAGATAGTGACTCTGGTAATTTAGATTTAGCAATAGCTGGTGATGCTTTTACAGACTCAAGTGGTAACTCAGTTAATGTCTCCGGCAGTGGCGCAGTTGTATCTACTACTCAAAGTAGATTCTATGGCTCTTCAATATTCTTTGATGGATCCAACGATTATATAAATACTGCAGGTAGCTTATGGTCTGCAAATGGTGATCAGACTTTTGAAGCTTGGGTATGGGCAAATACTATAGATAGTGGAAATGGTCATGTCCTTTTCGATACCAATGGGCAAGGTCAACTACATCTTGTATATTCAGGATCACCTGCCAAGAAGCAGGTAGCATTTCATCCTGCTGATAGTAATTATGCTGTAACAGATGCTGAAGTACCTGAAGATGAATGGGTTCACATTGCTTTCACTCAGACCTCAACTACTAGAACAGTTTTTATTAATGGTGTAAAGGCGACATCATATGCTGACACCGCTGGTAACGCTCAAACTGCAGCTTGGAACAATCCTACTGGTACTTTAAGGATAGGTCATAATAGTAACAACAACAGAGCATATTTTAATGGTTATATGCAGGATATACGTGTATATGACAAGGTAAAATATACTCAAGATTTTATACCTCCTAACAGAAAAGATTTTGGTGTAACAAATTTAATTGGTCCCTCAGTAATAGGGGCAGATATGTCAGAAATGCGGTATTACCCAACAACTAATAACAACCATTATTGGTGGCCTTATTCTATTGAATATAGTGATGATAATAGTAGTTGGACTGAGGCGTGGAATGGTAATTATGGTACTTATTCAGGAGGTACTTGCCAACAGAAAAATGGCACCGGTGGAGGAAGTTCTAATGGGGTACATAAATACTGGAGAATGAAAGTTGGCACAACTAATGCACACCCTAACGGCTCTGGCGGTCATCCTCCTAGAGTTGCACGTCTTGAATTAGTAGATACTGCTGGCGGTGTACATAGTCTGCTTTATAGCACTGGTGATAACTGTAGTGACAATGGTCACATTAGTACGGCTGGAGACACTATCACCTTAAGTGAAATTACTTCTACTTGGACAGCATCTGATGCTTTTACAGACTCTCCAACGAATTATTTGCCAGATGGCGGGACAGATGGAGCAGGAGGAGTAACGAGAGGTAATTACGCAACATTGAATCCATTAGAGCTAACTTATGGCACTATGACTTTTGCTCAGGGAAACCTAAAAGCAACAGCTAATGCTAACTGGTGTGCTGCATTTGCATCTATTCATCCTAAATCAGGTAAATTCTATTGGGAGGTAACACCTGCCTCCTCTAATACTCATATAGGTGTACAGGCAGAAGGGACTCCTAATACTGCACAGAACCCACAGAATCATGATGGTAATCTTAATTATTATGGTGGGGACGGCAAGAGAAAAACAGGCACAACTTACACAGCATATGGTGCTTCTTATGGATTAGGTGACGTAATAGGTGTAGCCCTTGATTTGGATTCAAGCCCGCAAACTGTTACTTACTATAAAAATAATTCTAGTCAAGGCACACTTAATTTAAGCCTTGCCACTGGTATAGAGAATTCACACGTAAGACCTGCATTTTATGCATATAACGCGGCAATAGAGGTAAATTTTGGGGCCGCACCTTTCAAATATTCAGCACCTGCCAATCACACCACTTTATGTACCCAAAACCTCCCAGATCTGTTTGGAGCGAATAGTAATGCTGCTGAAGATAAAAATACTCCATCGAAATACTTTGATATTTTAACTTTTACAGGAACAGGTGCTGGTAATGGAAATCAAAAAATCACTTTCCCCTTTGCTCCAGATTTAGTTTGGACAAAACAGCGAAATGCTGCAGCAAGCTATGGTGTTTACGACAGAGTAAGAGGAACAAACAGTAAATTATATTTAAATACTGATGGGGCAGCGAATACAAACTCTGACGCAGGACCAGCTTCTTGGGATTCTGATGGCGTAACTTTAGATGATGTTGGTGACGATATTGTTTATAACGGAGGGACTGGCATTGCGTTTGCCTGGGACGCTGGCACAGGATCTGCTAGTACTAACAACTCTGGATCTAATAACGCAACAATAGCCTGTGATTATCTTGTCAATCAAACGGCTGGATTCTCAATTGCTACATACACCGGAACTGATGATGGAAGTGGAACTAATAACGTTGAATATGTTTATCATGGATTAGGAACTGCTCCAGACTTCGTCGTAATAAAAAGCATCGATGGAGGATACTGGATGGTTAAACATAAAAATCTTACTTCGACTAAAAATATCATATTGCATGATACTCACGTTGAAACTCAGTGGGGCTCAGGTTATATCGGCGACTTAGGTGGTACTAACTCTAGTAATATCGTCCCTTTACATCAGAAAGATTCATATGATCCAACAAATCATATGGGTGATGGAGAAGATTATGTTATGTACAGTTGGTTCGCTGTTCCTCAATTTAGTGCCTTTGGAACACTAGAAGGGAATGGAAATTCTAACGGTCCTTTTTGTCATACCGGGATGACTCCTAGCTGGATTTTATTTAAGAATATTGAAAGCACTCAGCATTGGCAATTAGTTGAAAATGTCACAGACACACTAAACCCTGGAACAAATGCATTCTATCCGAATTTAAATAATGCGATGGAAACCAATGATGCATTCGCTGTAGATTTTCTATCTAATGGGTTTAAAATAAGAAATACAAACTCCACCATGAATACAAGTGGGCATACATATGTTTATGCAGCTTTTACAGGAACCAACCCATTCAAAACAGCCCGCGCTAGGTGACGCTGTTATTCAAAATTTTTCTTCTCTTTTATCATGACTTGGCTTCGCAACGGCAACGTACAACCAGACACAGGATTCACCGTTGGGGATGTTAATTATCCTGCAGGTTGGATTGCAAATAATTCACAATCTGAACGAGATAAATTAAACATAACATTGGCAGCCCAACCAATTCCTCATGATCAAAGATTTAGTTGGGGATGGAAAAGTGATGGAACAGAGGACTGGAAAGATTTGGCTGACGTGAAAAAGATCTGGGTTGAAAAGCAAACACAAATAGCTAATCAGACTCTTTCTCAATCTGACTGGAGAGTTATTAAAGCTCAGGAAACAAGTGGAACGGTGGCTTCTGCGTGGACAACTTATCGGACTGGTGTGAGGAAAGCTTGCAATGACCGACAAACAGAAATTAATGCAGCATCAACAACAGAGGCACTGAAGGCACTTATTACTAGTGATTCCACTGTTACTCAAAACAAGAAAGATTCGGACGGAAAAGATATTGAACATACAGATGCCTTTGGTAAAAGTTACGACCCTAAGCAATATGAACAGGAGACAGTGCCTAATACTGGCAACTTAAATGGCAAACACCCTTGGCCTGATGCACCTACTAGCTAGTTCTTTAATAGTTTTAATGCTGTTAATTGGTTACAGCCTTTTGTGGATGAGTAGCTTTGATCCGCATAGGTGAGTAGACTCGCACGGTTATTTCTCTTGTGAGGAGAGTCTTATGTCCAAAATTGGACTGGCAGCTGCTGCTGTCTTTATTGGTGGTTCGGCTGCTTATGCTGGCCCCTATGTCAACGTTGAAAACAACGCCGGATTTTTAGGGTCAGATTATGCAGGGAGCGTAACGGATCTGGCAATAGGGTATGACACCAACTTTGGTGAGAACGCAACTCTTGGAGCGCAAATCGGTCCAGCTTTCGTCAATCCTGACGGAGATGTTGATGGTTCTACTGAAATTTCAGGCAAGATCTTTGGCAACATCGATCTAAATGAGAAGCTAAATCTCTACGGAGAACTGGCTGGTCTTACTTCTGAAAAGACAGACAACATTTACAACTTAAAAGCTGGTGCAACCTACCGCTTCTGAGTAGATTAAGGGCGTAGGCGTCATTAACCTACGCTCCTCACACACACAAAAATGCCCGCTACTCTGGTCATCGTTTAGCGGGCTTTTTAATTCTTATGCAAAAAGTATTTAACGCTTTAAGTGCTGTTTCTTTTGTACTTGTCGTCGCGATAGGTGCAGGAGGAGTCATTACTTACAAATGGGCAACCAATCCAAAGACGCATGAGCAACTACAACAGAAAGTAGTTGAGAGTGTGAAAGGCTCTTTAAAAATCCCTGGAGCGACTGGTGGAGCGATGCCTCTTGGGGGTAGCAAGAAAGGCGCAAAACTTCCTTTCTAATGAAACCTCCTAGCCGTAATAGTTGCTGGAACTACAACGCAACTGTGACTCGTGTTGTCGATGGCGACACTTTTGATTGTGAGATTGATTTAGGTTTTGACCTAACAATTAAGCAACGTGTTCGAGTTGCTGGGGTAGATACTCCAGAGAAACGAACCAGGGATAAAGAAGAAAAGAAGCTTGGTCTCGATGCAACTTTTTGGCTTGAAGATAAGCTGAATGAAGCAGCAGCTGCAGGTAAAAGCCTTACGGTTCGTACAGAGTTGGATAAAGGATCAACTGGAAAATATGGAAGATTATTGGGATGGTTATATGTCGGTGATGCAGATCTTTCACTAAACGAGGAGATGATTCAGGAAGGATTTGCTTGGGAGTATGACGGGGGAACAAAGAAGAAAGACTTCGAGGAACTAAGAAAAATTAGACGGTCTAAAGGAACAATGCCATCAATTGATGGACCTATAAATGTTCCTGAAAACTGTCCGATGAATCCACCAGAAGCATCAGGTCCAGGAGGGCCATTAATGACTCCAACTGACTTCATTCCTTGACTGAAGTAGTCGAGCCTCAGATCAGGGTAAAAACTGTTCCTGACATTGAGGTTATTCCTCCTCCAATCATTATTGAACCTCCTGTAACTGGAGATATTCCTTGGGGTCTTCCAGTTATAGAGATGCCGTGTGCAATGACACGGGAGAAGTATTCATCTGGTACGGGTGACTATTCATTAGACCCCGACGGAAATTTAATTCTGTGTGAAGGAGGGGCTCCCGCCTATTTTCCATTAAACATAACTCCAGGAATAAAGGTAGTTCCACAGGAGCTGAAGGTGTCGGACTACGTGCAGGAAAATGAAACTAACGAAAAAACAGCAGAAACCCCAAAAATATAGATTCCTGAGATTCCGCCAAGACCACCATGTCCTCCCCCTGGATCTTTGCCCGTTGGATCGATTGGTAAATATGGCCGAGGGAGAATTCTTGCGTATCGAGAAGATTTAAGTACAGGAAAGTGCGTAACAGAATACGCGCCAATCAAAATTATTGAGACGGTAGATCATTTCACTCCACCACCTGCATTAGTAACAGGGGTAATGGCGACGGCATTATTTGGAGCGTCAGCAGCATTATTGGCAGCTCCATTAACTGAGGTTATTAAGAAGAAGTCGAAGCCTCTTCAGAAGAAGATTATTAAATTCGTCAAGAAGAAACTAAACAAGAAGGAGAAACCAGTTTCAAAATTTGAAAGGATGATGGCTCAACGTGAGCGCAGATCTACTGATTTGATGTGGCGTTCCCTGGGTAAGAAATAGAATGACTATGCTCTGGCAATACCCCAGGAGGATTAGTAAGCTCGACGTCTTCGCATAAGAGGGCATATTTAGTCCCAGGCTTAAAACGAACTCCTTTTCCCAAAAGCTCCGCACAGATTTTCAGTCGCCCCAATTCATAACTTAATCTCTTATCTTCATAAGCAGCTTGAAGTAGCGAGATCCTAGTGCTTGCAGCCTCTTTGCATAGCCTTATACTTTGACGATCTAGCTGTATATTCCAAGAAAGTGAGATGCCGGGGCTAATTGCGAAGTTTTCTTTCTGTCCTGTTCTGACTGTTTTATACCCAATTATTGCACCTGGGTTATCGGGATTACCGTCTGGAGCGTCTACCTCTTCCCCGTCTTCATTAATAACAGTGGCTCCGGTGAAATCTCTTTCGTCATAGATAGGAGCAAGATATGTTTGTTCATTTGGTCTAGTAAAAGATACATTAGAAGAGACAAAAGGTTGAATAGCTAATGTATCTCCTTGGCATACAATCCCATCTCCAAATTGATTCGTAAATTGTCTTGAAGGTAAGTTTTGAACGGCAAAGTTTGTAACGCTTCCAGATGAATTAGCTACAGGGTTTGAAGTAGCATTTATGTTATTTGCGTATACAGGAGAATGACATAAAGCCAGTAAGGCGAAGGCTATCCGCTTCTTCATTGTGTGAAGACAGAGGTAGATTCGGTAACACTTTGAATCTTAATTGTTCTATCTACTTCGGTTACAGATTGAAGCCCTGGCCCCATGTAACTTTGACTAAAGTTAGTCGCAGCGCCTGGAACGGTTTGACTCCAAGAAGGAAGTCCATTTACTCCTGTCCATGAAGAGGACACTCCATTCAGAGTTTGAGTACCTACGGTCTTATTTGTAGGACTAATTGTTCCTGAACCTGTAATGTTTGTTCCTCCAACGGCGTAAGTGTAGCCTGTTGAGTAAGAATAACTCTTGATTATTTCTCTAGTGTCCTGTGTAGATTCTGTTCTGCTGGTAACAGATCCTGCAGAAAAATTTGGCACCACAGGCACTGCAAGCACTGGGCTTCCAGCGAGCATTAGCAACAGTAATAACGCTTTATTCACGTTACTAATCTATATTTAGTTCTGAACTAATTGAACCCACAACGCTCTGTCCTGGGCCAGTTACTCCAAGGGTAATTGTTCCACCAGCGACTGATGTGATTGCAGCCGTTGGATTTCCACTGGCTCCGCTGTAAGTGGTCACATTTCCGAATGCCGGCAAGTTTGCTACCACCCCGCTGCTCACTGTGGAACCAGATCCCATTGCTGCTACTACGTCTCCTGAAATCCAACTTTCGCTGAAACTCGTTGCAGCACCTGCGGTTGTCTGCGCATAGGAATTTGATTTGAATG
>VTLG01008913.1_pt1 | contig 20037 bp, 26 predicted proteins | sample 4694571 | NCBI WGS metagenome assembly VTLG01 (sample SAMN12604809, study PRJNA352737) | marine metagenome | biome: ENVO:00000447; feature: ENVO:00000209|ENVO:00000569|ENVO:01000036; material: ENVO:00002151; isolation source: viral sequences binned using virsorter ... | reverse complement strand
AAAGGCGACCCAATGCCGTCTACACCTAGCGATTACGTTAAAAGTTCTCAAGCAGTAGAAGATCTGGGAGGTCCTACACCCCAGAACTCAAAGCCTGATGACGACTCAAATGCTCTTAAGACTCCTACAAAGACGATTAAGCAAGTTGCTGACGTAGTTACCAACCGTCCTGGCAAAGGTGGAGGGAATCCTGGCATGCCAACACTCAACAAAGGAAAAGTTTCTTACGAAGAGACTGAGACCGTCGAAGACGAGAAGGTGGAAGCCATCGTCGAAGATGAGACAGAATCTAAGGAAGATGAAGCCAAAGTTGACCTTAACTCCGCTATCGAAGAGGACGTAAATGCCCTTCTCGCTGGTGAAGATCTCTCTGAAGAGTTCAAGGAAAAGGCAAAGGTAATCTTTGAAGCATCATTGAATGCTAAGATTACAGATATCGAAAATCAACTAAACGAAGAATACGCTACTAAACTCACCGAACAGGTTGAGGAAATCAAAGTTGGTCTCACTGAGAGAACCGATGCGTATCTCGAATATGTCGCAGAAGAATGGTTAGAAGAAAATCAGTTAGCAGTCGAGAAAGGAATCAAGACTGAAATGACTGAATCATTCCTAGACGGCATGAAGAAGCTTTTTGAAGAACATTATGTATCATTACCTGAAGACAAATATGATGTACTAGAGAATATGGTAGACAAGCTTGATGAAATGGAGACGAAGCTCAACGAGCAGATAGAAAGGAACGTTGCACTTAACCAGAGACTTGGTGAGTCAACTGCTCAGACTGTCTTTAATAATGTTGCAGAAGGACTTGCAGTATCCCAAAAGGAAAAACTTCAAAGTCTTGCTGAAGGTGTTGAGTTTGAAAGTGAAGAAGCCTATCGTGGAAAACTAGAAACTCTTAAGGAGTCATACTTCAAAGGAGGCAAGACTAGTTCTCCTACGAGCGCACCTCAAGAATTGAAGGAAGAAGCAGAACATGTTGAGCCAGCTACTGGTTCCATGGCTACTTACCTTGAAGCTCTTGGACGTGTGAACAAATAGGAAGTGATTAATTTTTAAGTAAACAACCCTACAAGACGATGCAACAAAACATCAATTACCAGGCGCTTACTGAAAAGTGGGCCCCTCTCCTCGATTACGAGGGGATAGACAAGATTGCTGACAATCATCGTAGAAATGTTACCGCAGTTCTACTTGAGAATCAGGAACAGATGCTTCGTGAGGAACAGCAGTTCCTTGGAGAAGCTTCACCTACTAACTCTGCTGGAACAGGTGGATTTAGTGGATCATCTGCAGAAGCAGGTCCAGTTGCAGGTTTCGACCCTGTACTGATCAGCCTTATCCGTCGTGCAATGCCTAACTTGGTCGCTTATGACCTTGCTGGTGTTCAGCCAATGAGCGGACCTACAGGTTTGATCTTCGCAATGCGTTCTCGCTACACGAATCAGAGTGGAACTGAAGCTCTATTCGATGAGCCAGATTCAGCATTCTCTGGACAGAACAGCGCTGAGAACCTCACTGGAGGATTCACAGACACAGCTGCTGGTTTCGGTACTACTTCACAGTCTGGAACTAACCCTGGCGTTCTTAACCCAGTTGCCTCTGCTACAACCTCTGCCTACGACGTAGGACAAGGTATGAGAACAGGAGACTCCGAAGCTTTAGGTGACGGTGCTTCTAACCATTTCCAAGAAATGGCGTTCTCCATCGAGAAAGTAACAGTTACAGCGAAGTCTCGTGCTTTGAAAGCTGAGTACTCACTCGAACTTGCTCAAGACTTGAAAGCTATCCACGGATTAAACGCCGAGTCTGAACTCGCAAATATCCTCTCAACAGAGATACTTGCAGAGATCAACCGTGAAGTTATCCGTACTATCTACAAGTCTGCAGAACAAGGTGCTACAATTAACACTTCAACTGCAGGAACATTCGACCTAGATACAGACAGTAATGGTCGTTGGTCAGTTGAGAAGTTCAAAGGACTTCTGTTCCAAATCGAAAGAGATGCCAACCAGATCGCACAAAGAACTCGTCGCGGAAAGGGCAACGTTGTCCTCTGCTCTGCAGACGTTGCTAGTGCCCTAACAATGGCTGGAATCCTAGATTACACACCTGCGTTAAACGCAAACCTAAACGTTGATGACACTGGCAATACATTTGCTGGAACATTAGCTGGTAAGTACAAAGTTTACATCGATCCTTTCGCTGCAAACAATGACGCTAATCAGTACTACGTTGTTGGATACAAAGGATCTAATCCTTACGATGCTGGATTGTTCTACTGCCCTTACGTTCCACTACAGATGGTTCGTGCCGTTGGTCAGGACACATTCCAACCAAAAATTGGCTTTAAGACTCGTTATGGAATCGTTGCTAACCCATTTGCGGAAGGTAATGTTTCTAACCAAGGTCTTGGACGCCTACTTTCAAACTCTAACCGCTACTATCGTCGCGTTAAGGTTTCCAACCTTATGTAATTCAGATTACATATCTTTCAAAGACCTCCTTCGGGGGGTCTTTTTTTATGCCTATATACTAAGCCTCATGTTATAGTAATGAATAAGTGGTTATCGATAAGTTTAGGAACGGTACTGGGTCTTAGTCATATTGGGATGATTGGGATGATATCCAGACAAAGTAAGTTCCCTGTAGTAAATGTACCTGTTGGTGAGTACACTTCCTATGAAGTAAAGGCAGGTAAAGACGGATATTGGATCAATTATCGTTCCCATGATCCTAAGATGTCCCGTGTGGAACGGAATATAAAGAAGAAAGGTGGCTTTCTGGGATTGGGTAACAACACCATTCTTGAAAGAAAATCATATCCAGCCACGGGTCTTGGGGCTGCGGCTGTTTCATCTACCACAGGAACAGGTAAGTCAGAAGAATGTATCGAAGCAATCGGATCAGGAAAAGGAACAGGTAGGATGGTCGGTGCTAGCGTTGGTGCTGCTGTGGCCCCTTCTCTCACTGGGGTTCCTTTCGTTGGTTGGGTACTTGCTGGCGCTGCTACAATGATGGGTATGGATGCTGGATCTGATATAGGTGGAACAATGGTTGAGAGTATCAGTTCAGAGTGTGAAGAACCAACTAAATAAAAGTAAAAGCCATGGCATCAAAGAGTTCTGCATGGGATAGACAACTAAAGAATAGGAACTTCTTATCTCCTGCAGGATTTAAGTTTACTTTGGCTAAGGCACCAAAGGTAGATTTCTTTTCTCAGTCGGTTAACATTCCAAATATCAATTTAGGAGTGTCTATTATGACAACCTACTTGAAAGATGTTCCCGTGCCTGGAGATAAACTTGATTATGGCGATCTTGATATAGAGTTCTTTATCGATGAGAATCTAGAAAACTATTTGCAAATAGAACGTTGGATGAGATCATTGGGTTTCCCAGAATCTATTGCAGAAAGTATACCATTAACACCTAATACAGAAGATTTAATCGAAGGGGCAACGTCAGACGGTACACTTATAGTGTATAATAGTAGTTTCAATTCAGTTGCCAAGGTAAGTTTTAAAGATCTATTTCCAGTATCTCTTACTGGAGTTCCATTTACCGCTGATGTAACTGATATAAATTATATTATGGCGACAGCCAGTTTTAAATATACTATTTTTAATGTGGAGAGTTTAACAGGAGATGAATCTTGAATTTATACAGGACCTTTGGGATAAAGACTCTGTAATTGATAATGAACTGTTACACTCTGAATCTACAAGAGTGCCAGCATTACATGCAAAGTATTATAAGATATACAACAATATCTTAACCCTTCAAAGAGCTCAGGAAACTAGATATAAAGTTTTAAAGAAAGAGAAATGGCAATATTACTCAGGTAAAGCATCACCAGAAGTATATGCAGAGAAACCTTTTGACCATAAAGTCTTAAAGGCAGACTTAGGGATATACTTTGATGGAGATGAAGATCTAATTAAATGTGTAGCTAAGATAGATTACTATCAGATAATGCTAGATTATCTTGAGAGTATCCTAAAAGTTATATTGAATAGAACGTACCAAATAAAAAATGCCATTGAATGGCAGCGATTTACGAGAGGTTATGACTGATCTTACAATTGCTAAGAAGAATGAGGTTTATCTTACAGTAGATGCATCACCTCACGTTCAACAGGAACTATCAGATTTCTTTACTTTTGATGTTCCAGGCGCCAAGTTTATGCCTCAGTATAGGAATAGACATTGGGATGGTAAAATTCGTTTATTTTCAACTGCCACTGGTGAGGTTTATGTCGGACTGTTAGATAAGATTGTGTCTTGGGCAAAGAAGTCTGAGTATACAGTTAAATTTTTAAACAGTGAATACTATGGGACACCCTTTGAAGAGAATGAAGAGATATCCAAAGCAGGTGTTAAGGATTATATGAACGCAATCTCTCAAATTAAACCGAGAGACTATCAATTAGATGGTGTATATGATGCACTAAAATATAATAGGAGATTAATTATATCTCCTACTGGGTCTGGTAAGTCCTTAATGATCTATGCTATTGCCAGATATCATGTAGGAAGGAAGAGACGCATACTACTTGTTGTTCCCACGACTTCTCTCGTAGAACAAATGTATAAGGATTTTATAGAGTATGGTTGGGATGTCGAAAAATATTGTCATAAGGTTTATGCTGGTAGGAAAAAATCTACTCCTCAAAGAGTAACTATATCAACGTGGCAATCCATTTATAAGATGGATAAACAATGGTTTAATCAATTTGATGTTATAATAGGAGATGAAGCACATCAATTTAAATCTAAATCATTGATTGGTATTATGTCAAAACTTAGAGATACTAAGTATAGATATGGATTTACTGGAACTTTAAGTGGGTCACAGACTCATAAGTGGGTACTAGAGGGATTGTTTGGGCCTTCTTATAAAGTAACTGAAACTAAAGATCTTATTGATAAAGGACATTTATCTAAATTGGATATACAGATTATTGTATTGAAACATGATCCAGTTCAATTTGATGATTATCGAGAAGAGATAAATTATATCATATCTCATGAGAAAAGAAACCAATTCATCAAAAATTTATCTATAAGTTTGAGTGGCAATACATTAATACTTTATAGTAGGGTGGAATCCCACGGGGAAGTCTTATATAATTCTATAAATAGTTCAGTAAATGATGATCGTAAAGTCTTTTTCGTTCACGGTGGTGTGAACGCTGATGAACGTGAATCGATCAGAGAGATCACTGAGGAACAATCAAATGCAATTATCGTCGCTAGTTACGGGACTTTTAGCACTGGTATTAATATTAAGCGGTTGCACAACATCATCTTCGCAAGCCCCAGCAAGTCCAGAATCCGAAACCTCCAATCCATTGGTAGAGTCCTTAGAAGAGGTAGAGGAAAAGTAAAGTCACTCTTGTATGATATTGCTGATGACATTACTTATGATTCCCAACGGAACTATACTTTGAATCATTTGATTGAACGGGTCAAAATTTATAATGAAGAAGATTTTAATTATGAAGTATCTCAAGTTAGGTTAAAGTAACATGGAAGAAGATTTCTATGGATCAATAAAATTAGTATCAGGCGAAGAGATCTTCGGAGAGGTTATGCCGTCTGAAGAAAATGGTCGCACGGTTTTAATTGTAAGTGATCCTGTAGAGATTGAGACTGTTCATATGAATGGAAACCATGAAGGTCTAAGAATGATGCCTTGGTTAAGGAGTAATCCTAATGAAGGTATCATTGTTATCCCTATGGATAAAGTAATTACAGTAGTAGAAGCTAAAGAAGATTCGGACGTAGTAACTTATTATCAAAAATTTATATTTTCTAATCTAAATGGTGGTTCTTCGGAGAAAATAAAAGTCACGAAGAAAATGGGTTATGTAATTTCTGTTGATCAGGCTCGGGAATACTTAGAAAGTATCTATAAAGAAGATCCTAATAAAGCTGAATAGCATCCCCTTGAACCCTGGCAGAGTTATTGTACAGGTAAATTTGATACTTGTCAAGTAGGTATAATTATGGTACACTATTAACAACTAAAGAGGTGATATGTAAAATGCCCGCAAAAGGAACCCGCACCAGAAAACGATCTGAGCATTACGTTAATAATAAAGAGTTCTTGTACGCTATTGTACAGTATAAGGCTGATGTTAAAGAAGCTGAAACGAACGGTGATCCGAAGCCTCGTATTACCAATTATCTTGGTGAGTGTTTCGTAAAGATTGCTACGCACTTGTCGTATAAACCGAACTTTGTAAATTATATGTTTAGGGAGGATATGATATCAGATGGCATTGAAAACTGCGTTCAATACATACATAACTTCAATCCAGAGAAATCTACAAATCCTTTTGCATACTTCACCCAGATTATACACTACGCATTTCTTCGGAGGATCCAGAAAGAGAAGAAACAAATGGAGATCCGTGAGAAAATCATTGAGAAGTCAGGCTACGATGAAGTTATGCATGTGGACGACGATTATGGTTCTTCTAGTGATTACAATTCAATAAAGGAAGCAGTTCAAACGAAGATGAATCAATGATATTGCCTGGCACCACAGTCACAGTTATAGATGAGACTTCAATCTATCGAGGATATGTTGGATTTGTACAGAGAATAAGTGGGACTAAAGCTGCTGTTCTTTTTGACAACCTATCTCCTTGGGAGAAAATGATAACTTTTCCAATAAAAGATTTACAAGAAGGAGGTATCCTACCGAAATGAAGATTGCAATTATAACCGATACTCATTTTGGTGGACGTAGAGGTAGTAAGGTTTTTCACGATTTCTTTCAGAAGTTTTATGATAATATTTTCTTTCCCGAATTAGAGAAGAGGGGAATAAAGTATTGTATTCATATGGGAGATGCTTTTGATAATCGTAAGAACATAGATTTTTGGTCACTTGACTGGGCGAAGGAACATGTATATGATAAGTTTAAAAATTTGGGCGTGAAAGTCTGGCAACTTGTAGGTAACCATGATGTTTATTATAAGAATACCAATCAGATTAACTCTGTTGATTCTCTTCTATGCAGTTACGATAATATTATCCCTATATCTAAGCCTGGAGAATATGATATTAACGGGTTCAAAGCCTTCATGCTCCCTTGGATCTGCGATGACAATTATCAAGAAACTCAATCTGCTATTGCTGCCACGAACGCTGAGATTGCTTTTGGTCACCTAGAGTTGCAAGGGTTCCAATTATATCCTGGCTGTGTTCAGGAGAGAGGTATTGATAAAGGTATTATAGCAAAGTTTAGGACGGTATTCTCAGGACACTATCATACTAGAAGTAATGATGGACAGACATTTTACTTAGGTAATCCCTATGAGATGTACTGGAATGACTGTGGTGATAAGAGAGGATTTAATATATTAGATACAGAGACAGGAGAGATTGAATTTGTAGAGAATCCTTATACTATATTTGAGAAGATATACTACAAGGATACACCTGCTGCTACGTTTAAAGCCCATCTATACAAAGATAAGATAGTAAAACTCTTTGTACAGAGCAGGACAAGTCAATTGCAGTATGATAAGTTTCTTGACAAACTTCTCAAGGCTGGTATAATAGATTTGAAAGTTGTTGAAAATACCGAAATCAATGATCTAGAGGTAGATCTTGATGGAGAAAAGATAGAGGACACCTTAACTCTTCTTAATAAATACATAGAAGAATCTGATTTTGAATTGAAAAAAGAAAGAGTTCAAAAACTTCTTAGAGAAGTATACTTAGAAGCTTGCGAGGTTGAGTAATGTACATCCTGTCACTTGCTGGAAAAGAAGGTGAGGGGGCTTATGCTGTGACTAATGATGATGGCCAGAAGGCATTGTATCTCTTTGAAAAGGAAGATGATGCCACAAGATATGCAGGACTTCTAGAAGCAAATGAAGAAACGGTCTTGACAGTTGTAGAGATTGATGATAGTCTAGCTGTAGAGACATGTCAAAGACACAAATACAAGTATGTCATCATCACTCCAGACGATATTATAATACCGCCTAAAGATTATGATAACATTCAAGACGATTAGGTGGCGTAACTTTCTATCAACTGGTAATCAGTTTATTATTGTTAGTTTCCAAAAGTCTCCCACAAATTTGATAGTTGGTGCAAATGGAGCTGGTAAGTCTACTATTCTTGATGCTCTTACTTTTGTTTTATATAACAAGCCTTTTCGTAAGATCAAGAAGACGCAGTTAATTAATACAGTTAACGATAAAGCATGTGAAGTACAGATAGAATTTGAGGCCAACGGTAAAATCTATACCATTGTACGAGGTATGAAACCTACCTTGTTCGAGATCTATATTGATGGTAAGAAACAAGATCAGTTTGCGAACGCCAATGATCAACAGGCGTACCTAGAAGACAGTATATTAAGGTTAAACTATAAATCCTTTACTCAGACTACGATCTTAGGATCAGCAACGTTTGTTCCTTTCATGCAGTTGAGTAATACTCACCGTAGAGAGATAGTAGAGGATGTATTGGATATAAAGATCTTCTCAAGTATGGCTAAGATACTTAGGGAGAAGATTAATAAAACAAGTATAGAAATCAAGGAACTTGCTATCAAGAAACAGTTGATAGAAGAGAAGATAGATATGCAAAAGAATTTTATTGCTGATCTTGATAAGAGTGGTAAGAAAAAAATAAAAGATATTAAACTAAAAATAGATACTATTTTTGAGGATACTTCTACGTTGATGGGAGATAATGTTAAGTATGAGAATTTAATCGAGACTAAACATCAACCAGAGTTGGAAACTCTTTCTAATGCTACCTCTTCGTTACGGAAGATGAACACAATTAGGGGTAAACTAGAACAGAAGATTAAGATTATTACCGATGAGCATAAGTTTTTCAAGGATAATGTATCATGCCCTACTTGTGAGCAGGATATTGAGGAAGACTTTAGGCTAAATAAAATCGGAATTATCGAAGGGAAGGTAAAGGAGATTAACTCCGCTTACAAAGATCTTCAAAAATCTATAAACGATGAAAACAAAAAGGAGGCCAGGTTTATAGATGTTTCCAAGCAGATCACTAAATTAACGAATGACATTTCAACAAACAATTTTAAAATTTCTGAGTACCAACGTCAAATCCGCCATTATGAACAAGAAGTTCAAGACATTACCGAACAAATTGCAAATCGAAATACTGAGAGAGCTACCCTTAAAAACTTAAAGAATGATTTAGTATCTGTAGAGAAGAACAAGGCCGATAACACTGAGAATATTGACTACTTGGAGTTTGCTAACTCCATGATGAAGGATAGTGGTGTCAAGGCAAAGATCATCAGAAGGTATTTGCCTATAATGAATCAGAAGATCAATCAGTATCTTCAGATGATGGATTTTTATATCAATTTTACCTTTGATGAACAGTTCAACGAGAAGATTAAGTCTCCTATTCACGAGAAGTTCAGCTACGAGTCCTTCTCTGAGGGTGAAAAAATGCGAATTGATCTTGCTATTCTGTTTACTTGGAGAGATATTGCTAAGTTAAAGAACTCTTCTAGTACAAATATATTAATCCTCGATGAGATCTTTGATAGTTCTCTGGATAGTAATGGTACAGATGAGTTCACTAAGATTATTAAATATGTTATTAAGGACGCTTATGTCTTTATGATATCCCACAAGGTTGATGAATTAACTGATAGATTGGATAATTTGATTACGTTTGAGAAGATGAATGGATTCTCTAAGGTGAAGTACTCGAAGTAGACAGTTGAATTACTGGCACACTGTTGGTTGAAAGTGTCCCAGTGTGTACTATTATATGTACATACACAAGAAACAAATGCTTACACAGGTCAATTACGAAGTCAAAGGTCAACTCGCTAAACTACTTGCGACTGAAGACCTTATAATAGAGAATCGTAAAGTACCTACGGCAGCGTTTGACGTAGAGAAGAGGGTTCTTACCTTACCGATGTGGGAGAAGGCTTCTGGAACCGTATACGACCTACTGGTAGGTCATGAGGTTGGTCATGCACTATACACCCCTGCTGATATGTGGCAGAAAGGTGAGTTTAAGGATGTTCCAATGTCCTTTGTTAATGTTTTTGAGGACGTTAGGATTGAGAGATTGATGAAACAGAAGTTTCCTGGCTTGAGTAAGACATTCTATACTGGTTATTCTCAACTAGCAGAACAAGACTTCTTTGAGATTAAAGATCATGATATAGAGGATCTTAATCTTGCTGATAAAATTAACCTTTATTATAAGATCGGTAACTTTACAAAGATTCAGTTTGAAGATAATGAAAAGATATTTGTAGAAAGAGCATTAAAGACTAAGACTTTCCAAGACGTTCTTCAGTTATCAAAAGATCTAACAGTATTCCTACAACAACAGATGGATGATCCTCAGAGAACTGAGGTTCCTGTTAATGGTGGTGGCCAAGGTGGAGAACTTGATGTTCCATTTGATGCCACTGATGATGTTGATTATGGAGACTTGGAAGATGAGTCAGAAGGTCGTGGAAATTCAGAAGGTGAAGAAGAAGGTCAACTTATTACTGATGATTATGAATCGATAGGTGGTGAACATAATAATGATTTGGAAGCACTTACAGATAAATCACTTCAAGATAACTTAGAGAATCTTAATGAAAAAACCAAGGATAGTTATTACGATCCAGAATATATTATAATACCTGATTTAAATCTTGATACATTAGTTGTTAGTCACACAGAGGTTCATGAGTATATTGAGGATTGGTGGAAACAATGTGAGGATAATTTTAGGAAGCACTCTGAAAGGGAGTTTGATATATTTGGACCTGTAGATAATGAATATAGATTGTTCAGAAGAACTGCACAGAAAGAAGTTAACTATCTTGTAAAGGAGTTTGAGTGTAAGAAATCAGCTGATGCATATGCAAGGGCAACTGTAGCTAAGACTGGTGTTATTGATTGTAACAAACTTCACAGTTATAAGTACAATGAAGATCTTTTCAGAAAGATTACTACTCTACCTGATGGTAAGAATCATGGGTTGATATTTGTTCTTGACTGGTCTGGATCTATGTCACATGTTTTGCAGGATACTGTTAAACAATTATTCAATTTGATATGGTTCTGTAAGAAAGTTCAGATTCCTTTCCAAGTATTTGCTTTCACTAATGAGTGGAATAATAATGTTGATTATCATTATGAATACGATCATGAAGGCCCTCCAATAAAGAGAACTGCGTTACCAGAACATCATGAACCTGAAGATGGATATATGATTGTTGATTCACAGTTTTCTATGGTTGAGTTTCTTTCTAGTGAGTGTAAGAAAGGAGATTTAGAAAATCAAATGCTTAATCTTTGGAGACTTAGTTCTTCTCTTTCTGGTAGTAGACGATGGAACCCAATATCTGACTATCAAGTTTATTATCAGTCTCCTAGAAGGTTGGGTCTATCAGGTACTCCTTTGAATGAAGCATTGGTATCATTGAATCAGATTATTCCATTATTTCAAAAGAAACATAATGTTCAGAAGATACAGTGCATTACTTTGACAGATGGTGAAGCGCATCCTTTAAGATTCAGTAAGTGGATACCTGCTCGTTATGAGGGTGGTAAGGATTATTTGGGTCAGAGATCAGCTATCAATGGTTGTTCCTATATTCGTGATAAGACAAATGGAAAAACTTATTTTTGTAAGTCTCAGTATCATGAATTAACTTCTGCTCTTTTGAATCAACTTAGAGGAAGATTTCCTAATGTTAATTTCCTTGGTATAAGAGTTATGGACAATAGGGATTCTAGTAGTTTCATTCGTAAGTATCTGGACTGGGATTTTGATAAGGTTCATTCCATTCAAAGTGGTTGGAAGAAAAACAAATCTCTTAAGTTGACTGATGTTGGATACCATGCTTACTTTGGATTGTCATCAACTAATCTCAATAACGATACAGAATTTGAAGTTAAGGAGGATGCATCTAAAGCACAGATTAAGAGTGCCTTCAAGAAGTCATTAAATTCTAAGAAGATGAATAAGAAAGTTCTTTCTGAGTTTATGGAATACATTGCATAGACACTTGAATAAGTGGCACACACCCCCTTACATAGGGGGTTTTTTATTGATATAATGTATACATACAACAGAATAAACAATGCCTTTTGAAGCTAAAGTGAATCCCGAATCCCTCCTTAATTCTCTTAGAGATCTATATGGAGATAAAATTACATCTGCACATGTGAAAGCCTGGTGTGCCCAGAATGATGTAGGGTATCAGACTGTAACCAAGTACCTTAGACAGTATAAGACTGGAGTAGGTAAGTGGAATCTAACCATTGCAGAGAAGCTTGAAAAGACTTACAAAGCACCTGCAGCATTACCTCAAACAGAACAGAACCTTGTTCCTGATGTTGATCCCAATTTTGTTAAGTTTGGAAACTTCACGGATGTTAAGAAGATTATCCAATCTAAAGAGTTTTATCCAACTTTTATTACAGGTCTATCAGGTAATGGAAAAACATTTGGAGTTGAACAAGCCTGCGCTCAATTAAAACGTGAAGTTGTTCGTGTAAACATTACAATAGAGACAGATGAAGATGATCTTATCGGGGGTTTCCGCCTTGTTGATGGTAGCACCGTCTGGCACAACGGACCAGTTATTGAAGCTCTCAACAGAGGGGCTGTATTGCTCCTTGACGAAATCGACCTTGCCTCAAACAAGATTCTCTGCCTCCAGTCCATCCTTGAAGGTAAAGGAGTTTTCCTTAAAAAGATTGGAAGATACATCCAACCAAAACGTGGATTCAACGTCATCGCCACCGCAAATACTAAGGGTAAAGGTTCAGACGACGGAAGATTTATTGGAACTAACGTGCTCAACGAAGCCTTTCTTGAAAGATTCCCAGTCACTTTTGAACAGTCCTACCCAAACCCAAGAACAGAAGAAAAAATCTTAAATCTTTTATGTGAAGATAAAAATTTCTGTAAGAAATTAGTTGACTGGGGTGATATAATAAGGAAGACATTCTATGATGGTGGAGTAGAAGAAATAATAAGTACACGCCGTCTGGTTCATATAGTAAGAGCATACGCCATCTGGAAGAATAAAGAGAAAGCAATTCAAGTTTGTGTGAATCGTTTTGATGATGAAACCAAACAGGCTTTCCTTGACTTGTATGACAAGGTTGATGCTGATGTAAATTTTGGAGATAACAATGGAGAATCTTTGGGCGAATTACAAATCCCTTCTGTATAAGTACTTCCCCGATCAGTACCGCACTAATAGGTGGGCTTATTGGAAGGGTAAAGATACGACCCTAGTTGCAGAGACATTCGGGCATGAGTACTGGATTAAGTCTCGTGCCGTAGATATCTTCAATGAGAAGTCAAACATCTATAACAATATAATCTATCCAAAGACAGGGGAAAATCTTCCCTGCTTTGGTATGGATCTTATGGGTTTCTTTGATAAGAAAGTCATTATAGTATTTGATTTCCAACATCCTACAGAACATCTTCTATTTGGTGTTGAGGGTTTACCAAAAGGTAAAGGGGATTATAGATTCTTTGAACCTGGCAACCATTTCTCGGAAAATATTTACATTGCTTATTGTACTGCTGCTGAGGTGGATGATCATTTACCAATGTTTGAGAAGTACTTGACTGCCTACGCAGATATGGTATACTGTAAACAACCAAGTGGTATGGATACATCGGTCTATCATGATTTCGATGCTTACATGACTAAGTTGGATCCAGTTGGAGGTTATCTTTCTGGAAAGTTTGGAAAAGATAAGGCGGAAAGATTGGTAAACGAATTTTTATTTGACTATGGTTAACGCTTGGAGTCTATTAGGTTCAATATTAAATGGAACACTTGATGAGGATTATCCGATTATGACAAAAGACAATGTGGGATTACGAACAGATCAGGAATTTTGGGAGGAAGATGGACACAGTGTAGTAGGAAATCCAATGGCTGCTCCTGCTGCAAATGATACTATCACTTTTGGTAGTGACACTGTTATAGGTGCTGCACAACCTGTAGATCCCTATGAGAGTTACTTCGGTGCTGGAACAGATAGTTTATCTTTCAGTAGTACGGATGAAGCCACCTCTTGGGTTAAAGATAATGGTGGATATGAATGGACTCCTGGCAGTCCTTGGCCATCTGACGAAAGACCTAATCTTGGTGTTGATACTTCTAATTATGAACCAGCTCCTTTTCCTGATGATCCCTTATCGGATAATGATGATCAAATTGCACATCACATTCCTACTACTCCAGAAGTATTTGGTAACCAGTACACTACTGAACAGTTGGAGAATGATAGGAAGTATCAGGAGGCAATGATGCCTGGTATTGAGGAGAAGAATCGTAAGTATATTTACGAATCTCCTGATGGAGGTAAGACTGTCTATCGTAGACTGCCTGGCCAAAATCCTATGGATAGAGAACTAGTTCCACAGACAGATACTCAAGCGGGTGTCAGAGCTCATTCATTAGCTGATGCTGATATGAGAGATCATGTTGGTAAATCTGGTAGAGTTTTCTATAAGTACAATGAACATGTAATGTTAGATCAAGCAAAGAACTACATTGCAAGTACTTACGGTTCTCATTATACTAGTAATGATGGAATTCAAACACTAGATCTTATAGAGGGTATTGGAGATGCTGAAGCATTTTGCCGATCCAATGCCATCAAATACCTTTCGAGGTTCGGCAAAAAAGATGGAAAATCAAAAGTTGACATTTTGAAAGCAATCCATTATTGTACACTCTTATACCACTTTGCTGGTCTACATGATGAAAACTAAAACTCCAATGAAACTGTCTGATAGAACTATTAATCTTCTTAAAAACTTTGCTTCTATTAATCAATCTATATTGTTTAAACAGGGCAGTTCACTGAGAACTATCTCAGTTATGAAGAATATTCTTGCAGAAGCCAATATTGATGAGGATTTCCCACAAGAGTTTGGAGTTTATGATCTTAGTCAGTTCTTAAATTCTCTTGGATTATTCCAAGAACCAGAACTTAATTTTACTGGTGAGAGTTTTGTAACAGTTAAAGAAGGTAAACAGAGATCAAAATATTTCTTTGCTGACCCTAGTGTTATTGTTTCTCCTCCAGAGAAAACTATTTCTCTTCCTTCAGTTGATGTTGAGTTTACTCTTAAGAGTGCCCAACTTGACAGACTTCTTAAAGCTGCAGGAGTTTATCATCTTACAGACTTATCTGTAGTTGGTAATGGTAAGGAGATTAAGATGGTAGTATCTGATCGTAAGAATGATACTTCTAATGATTTCTCTATTGTGGTTGGTGAAACTACCAAGACCTTTGGATTGCATTTCAAGGTAGAGAATATCAAGATTGTTCCTGGCACATATGAAGTTAAGATATCGAAGAAGTTGTTATCACAATTTAAATCATCTGAGTATGACCTTACATACTACATAGCTTTAGAACCAGACGTTACATGGGAGGACTAAATGGAATCATCAACACCAATGTTAGATCTACTTCTTATAGGTCTGGTAGTCGGATGTGTAGTTATTGCTTACGAACGGAGATTTAACTGATGAAAAGAGTAGAAAGAGACGATTTTATTAGAGAATATACTGAGTATGTTGTCAACAAAATGGATGAGGAACAACTCAGACAGATCGCACAGATAAATCTTTTGGCTAATATAAATCCCGAAAGTACATATGAGGAATGGGAAGATTATGTAGCACAGATGCCTTCAAAAAATACTGTGGAAGATTTGTTAGAGTTAATTAAACCATCTATGATGTTGAGGAAACCACCAAATGCGGGATGAATTTATATGGGTTGAAAAATATAGACCCAAAACAATTGATGATTGTATTCTTCCACAAACTACTAAGAATACGTTTAAAGAATTTTTAAAGAAAGGTGAGATTCCAAACCTATTATTGTCAGGTCCGCCAGGCATAGGTAAGACCACAGTTGCGAAAGCTTTGTGTGATGAACTTGGTGTTGATTGTTATGTTATCAATGGATCCGATGAGGGAAGGTTCCTAGATACTGTGCGAAATCAGGCGAAGAACTTTGCCTCCACAGTATCTCTTATGGATTCTGATAAGAAACATAAGGTTATCATAATAGACGAAGCGGACAACACAACTCACGATGTTCAACTCCTCCTCAGAGCCAATATCGAATCCTTCTACAAGAATTGTAGGTTTATCTTCACATGTAATTTCAAGAACAGAATCATTGAACCCCTCCATTCGAGATGCTCAGTCATCGAGTTCGGAATCTCAGGAAAGGACAAACCACAGATCGCAGCAGAATTCTTCAAGCGACTTAACTGGATCTTGGACAACGAGCGGGTTCAAAGTGATAAGAAAGTCCTTGCCGAACTTATCAATAAGCACTTCCCTGACTGGAGACGAGTCTTAAATGAGTGTCAGAGACATGCAGTTAGTGGTAAGATTGATTCATCTATTCTTGCTAGTTTTTCGGATGTAAATATCAATGATCTCGTTAAAAACCTCAAAGCGAAGAACTTTCCAGAAGTACGTAAATGGTGTGTCAATAACTTGGACAATGATCCTAGTGTACTTCTGCGTCGTTTGTACGATGCTCTTTTTGAAGCCCTTGATGGTCCTTCAATTGCTGCTGCTGTCCTCATTATTGCTAAGTATCAGTATCAAATTGCCTTTGTGGCGGATCAGGAGATCAATCTCCTTGCTGCTCTCACGGAAATAATGGTGGAGTGTGAATTCAAATGAGAACACAACGTAAAGAAAATTATTATTATGTTTTTTGGACTGTTGCTATGATTGCATTTATAGTTCCACAAGTGTTTACTGCATATGCATACATGAATATTAAATCTCTTCTTGAGAAACCAATACAGGTGGAGTATGTAGAATGAGAAAAATTGATCCAAGTGAATATATGCAAAAGGGGTGGGATAGTTCCCCTCATCTAGCAGTACATCCATACAAACGAGGTTCACGCCATAATAAGATTGGCATGTGGATCATGTGGACATATTATGTTATATTCATATTGATGGTTATTAGATTAATTTGGGTTTTAAATACATGAAGATCACACAGAAAATCATTGATGACCTTACTGTTGCCTTAGCACATACTAAGAAGGATGGTACTGAGAACTGGAAAGATGGTGATGAAATAGATGTATGTCTTGGTGGTACATTTGCTGCTGATAAATTCATCTCACTTATAAATCGATCTAAAGAAAAGAAATGAAACAAGAACTGATTAGAATATTAAAGAAGTATGCTTACCGTCACGGTAGGATTAAACTATCCTCTGGTAAAGAGAGTGATCATTATGTGAATTGTAAACCAGTCATACTTACAGGTAAAGGTTTGCAATTAGTATCTGAGATGATGTTAGAACAAATTGATACTCCTTGTGTTGCAGGACTTACTCTTGGTGCCGATCCTTTGGTATCAGGAGTTACTTTAGTTGGGAAAGGTGCAGGTTTAATAATTCGTAAAGAACCTAAAGGTCATGGTACTCAGACTCAAGTAGAAGGCCCTTTGCCACCTATGGGAACTTTTATAACAGTATTGGAAGATGTAACTACTACAGGTGAGTCTGCCATGAAGGCTGTTGATGTTTTAAGGGATTTAGATTATAATGTAAATAGGGTTGTAACTATAGTTGATCGTCAGGATGGGGCTTCAGAGTTAATGAAGTCTCAGAATGTCGAACTAGTGAGTCTGGTTAAGTTAGAGGAGTTGATTGATGCCCAAGAGGAAGAAGAAGTACGCCCCATTTAAACTGGACTGCTTTGGATTCTTGGGGATATTGTTAATTATTAATGGTATCGGATCAATGATCTTTGTTTATTATGCAATTATGGAATTAATGAAATGAGTAAGCTATCGAAGAAACAACGTCATCAAGTTAAATCTCGATGGTATTATATCTTTTGGGGTACTGCTACCTTATCGGTATTTGCAGGACAAATGTATGTGGGAACTGGTTATCGTAAGATGGCCGAGAGTCTTGATAATGTATTGGAATCTCCTATCATTATTGATATGGGTATTCCTCGTCCAAGACCTCATCTTGTGCCAGTACCAGATGTGTGGGAAGAAGAAGGTATGTGGCATCCTACTGATCCACCACAGAGGGTTTGGTAATGCAACTATCGCCTGCTGATGCCATATATGCAGCAGATAAATTCATTGATTACTTCTCCAATACAGGAAGGATCGATGAATATTTGCGTACTGTGAAGATGGATCGTATGGCTGATCAACCTATGGCTTTGCCTGGGTTTGGGCCAGAAGATGATCTGTTCACAGATTTTGGTATGCATCCTAGTGATATGAATATCCAAATTTATAGTGCTGGAGATGCAGGTGGATTTAGTAATGAGTATTTCAATGAGAGATTGGAGGTCACTACTTCTCATGCCATTGAGAGTTCTATTCCTGGCAAATCACTTAAGTGGATTGTAAAAGAAACCAATACAGATAAGACTATTGGGTTTGTAAGGTTCGGTTCTCCCACCATCAATTCTAAACCAAGGAATGATTGGTTGGGCGATGTACCAGAACTGAGTAGGTTTAATCGCCATGCAATCATGGGATTTATTATTGTTCCTACTCAACCATTTGGATTTAATTATCTTGGTGGTAAACTTCTTGCTATGTTATGTTGTTCACATCAGGCTAGAGAAACATTAAACAAGAAATATAACGCAGACATTTGTTTATTTGAAACCACATCTCTATATGGTTCTACTAAATCATCATCACAGTATGATGGACTCAAACCGTACATGAGATATAAAGGATTAACTGTTAGTAACTTTACTCCTCTTCTCCATGATTCTATCTTTAAGGATTTGAATAAGTGGTTCATTGCTAGAAATAATGATAAGATGTTGGTTAAGGAAGATGCCTCTAGTAGAAAGTTGAAGACACAGACTAAGATGATATCCATCATTAAGAAGTCTCTAGAAGATCCAACAAAGATAAAAGATTTTAATGATGCTATTATATCCGCAAAGAATTTAACAGAACAAAAACGTTTTTATATGTCCACCTATGGTTTCAAGAATTCTAGGGAAGTTATACTTGGAGAGCAAGAGACTCTTGTTAAGGCTGAAAACTACGATAGATTCTCAGTTGATTCGATTATTTCTTGGTGGAGAAAGAAAGCTTCTCGTAGGTTCGAGTCTCTCAGAGAAGAAGGAAGACTCAGAACAAAGTTAGAAACATGGAATACAAATCCTGATGAGATAGATATTATCAGATGAAGAAACTGACTAAGGAGGAGATAGGTTACAAGATTACTGATAAGGTATCTAAGATGTGGTTACTCAATCCACATGACCATCACTTTTTATATCAGAGAGATGATGGCACATACTATGGATACTCTAATATAAAAGACTCAGAGGATGGTATAGACCAATGGTTCTGGGAAGCACACGGTTTACAATTGGAGTTGGATCTATGAAACTGGGAATTATGTGTTCAGGGAACGGTTCTAATTTTGAGAACATCGTTCATTCATGCCCTAAGCATGAGGTTAAGATCATGGTATATAATAAGAAGAAGGCAAAGGCAAGGAAGAGAGCAGAGAGATTAGGTATCAATTCCTGTTATAGTAAGGATGAGGATGAGATCATTGCATTGTTTAATGCATATGAAATTGATATGATTGTTATGGCGGGGTGGATGAGAGTAGTCTCTAAGAAATTCTGTGATGAATTTGCAGGACGCATTATAAATCTTCATCCGTCTTTGTTACCAAAGTATAAGGGATTACATGCAGTAGAACAGGCCTTTAAGAGTGGTGATGAGGTTACTGGATGTACAGTTCATTTCGTGACAGAAGAACTAGATTCTGGTACAATAATAAGACAACAGGAAGTTCCTATTCTTCCAGATGATACTGTTGAAACTTTAACCAGAGCGATACAACAGGCAGAACATCAACTCTTACCTTTGGTAATTAATGCATTATGAAACTTGAAGAATTGATTAAAGAGATCCCTAATTGGGAATCACAATACCTCAATGAGGCAAAAAATCT
>VTLG01007985.1_pt1 | contig 20038 bp, 40 predicted proteins | sample 4694571 | NCBI WGS metagenome assembly VTLG01 (sample SAMN12604809, study PRJNA352737) | marine metagenome | biome: ENVO:00000447; feature: ENVO:00000209|ENVO:00000569|ENVO:01000036; material: ENVO:00002151; isolation source: viral sequences binned using virsorter ... | reverse complement strand
AACCATTATTTGTTCCATGAGTTTTTTCTTAAGGTTGACAACTTTAACGTTGCCATCAGCTGGGTCAATAGCTTGAATTGCATATGCCCAACCACATTTTAGGTCAGGAAAGAACTCTCTTACATAGTCCTTTTCCTTGTTGTTGAAAGTTTCTGTATCTCTATCGAAAGCAAGACACTCCATAGGAATGTTCTTATTGTTTTCGCCTTTAATCCAGTAAACATATCTAGGCAGTATATCTCCCACTAAACGAAACTTGTTGTCTCCTTCTTTGTAAGTATACTGGTCTATCTTTTCTTTTTTAGCAGACCCTTGAGCCTGATTAAATTTAATTGCCATTATTTTCTCCAATTAGCGTTATCTTCAAACTTAAAGTGTACTAGACCATCTTTAATCTGAAGCAATCTGTTGCGATTTACTATCGTTGTGTCAACAGGCAAGTGTAACAACTCTAGTGTTGTCTTACCTGATTGCATAAATTCAAAGTAATTACGGTATGAAGCAACTGCGATATACTCGGCAGCTTCTTGATTACTGTAATATCTTCTTTGTACCAGCAACTCTCGTGGATTACACAGAAAGCTATCCCCGAGAAAACTTTTCCCAAAGTACTTGTATGTTTTATCCTTTCGGCTGGCTGGGATTCTCTTATAAGTTAAGAGGTGGATAATAGTGAGAATTGAAACACTATCGCCTTTCGTTTCTCTAAATATCTTTTCCCAATTATATTTTATCATATATTATAACAAATTTTGAAACTCGTGTCAAGTAATATTTTTCGGAGGTGCTTACAGGGTTGATATCTCGTACCCCTGCTTAATATAGTAGCCTAGTCGTTGACCAGCCTGCCTCTTTGCTGTTTTTCCAATTAAATTAATATCCACTATTACGGGTTGTTGTTTATCTTCATAATCTCTAATTACTCTTCCAATGAGCTGTGTAAGTAACGGCTCGTTATTCACTGGTGTTGCCAGTATTAAACAGCTTAGAACATTTAAAGATATACCTTCTGAGAATATTGATTGTGTCCCATACAGTATGTCTTTGTCGTTATAAATCTGTTTAAGTATTTCTGGTCTTTCTTCATGTGGTATATCTCCTGTTACATAAACTGCGTTATCACCAGTGAGTTTGGCACAGTTTTTTAGGAAATCTACTCTATCAGATACCACTAACACTTTATGACCTTTGGCGGCATATGATGCAGCAGCCATTGCCACAGAATGTTGGTATTCTGGGTTATAGGCTAATTCATTTATTCGATTAGCCCAAGGGATTGATGTTCCGTCAATAAACCTTATCGGTAGTTGTAGAATATCAATTTTTGGCACCATAAAGTTTTCTTTTGGTGGTTTAAAGACATTGTCTCCAAAATAATCTCTAAAGACAACATGTTTACCATCTTTTCTCTGTAAAGTGCCTGTAAGTCCTATCTTATATCTAGCGCAGGACTTATCAATAATTCGTGAGAATGTTGGTGACGATACGTGATGCATTTCATCTAAGATGATTGTCCCAAATTCTTGTCTCAACTCTTTAATTTTTTTATACAAAGATTGTATATTACCCACTACAATGGGAGGTGAAATTTTGAAATTTCCACTACCAATTATTCCTGGTTCAAAACCAAAGACTTTCTTTACTTCATTTTCCCACTGCTTCCGCAAAGGGACGGTGTGTGTAACTACAAGTGTCTTTTGACCAAGCTTTCCAGCGATTGCTAAAGCTGTAAATGTCTTTCCCCAACTGACCCAAGCGTTTATTATTGCACTATCTTTTACTTCGTCATATACTAACTGCTGACTTTCTCTTAGTTCAAACGCAAATTTAGGAAACTTTACAGGTTTCTCGGTTCGTTTATCAACTATTTCGTAGTCATTAGGTATTAAATCTTGCCTACCTATAGGCACAGCTATCATGCCAGGTCTAATTAACGCCATATTTTTTATTATAAAAGGCGGGTCATTAAACTTGAAAGATGGAATAGAGTATGTTAGTTCATCATCAATCTTCTTCTGCGTATGAGGAAGAACTTCCATATATATTCTATCACTAAGTACAGCTTTCATCTAACCCAACCAACTATTATATTCGCCATAATAAAGAAAGCACATATAACATTTATTCCTACTAGGATTGTTCTTGCTATTGCTACAACATCATCATATTCAGCAGTTTGTTCATCAGAAAAACTACCGATTGCATACTTCCAAATTGTCCAAAATTTTTTCATTTTATCCAGTGAAATCCTTGTAATTGTTTTACATCACTCCATACAAACCATGCATAATCTGTTGCATCTGTGCCTTTACCTGTAAATGAAGGTCTTTTACTAAGAATAAACATTCCATCGGGTGGAAACTGATTCCAAAAGTCATATCTCTTTTGACTTCCTAAAAAATTTATTCTTAGTAACATTACTACTGTAGTGGACATACTTAATGCATGTTCTATAAATTCTTCTGCTATTGAGAACGGAGGGTTAGTAAAAATTAAATCATACTCTCCATCATGGTCAAAGAAATCTTTGTCCTCTTGTATTTCACACCAATCTACTTTCATTTCTTTACTTTCTAAAAATGATACTACTCTACCATCTCCTTTGCAAGGTTCTAATGCAGTCTTAAATTGACTCCAATCTATAGGTAAGTTTTCATAACACCACTCAGGTGTTGGGTAATAATCATATGGGTTTCTCATCTTCTATGTTTCTTTTCTCTTGCTAGTTTTTTATTATCTACTATATCCATATCTACAAACCCTTCTTCTATTAGAAGGGAAATCATGGCAAGCACATCTCCTACTTCTTCGGATAAGCATTGTTTTTCAAACTTACCTCCGTTGTGTCTGTAAACTTTAGAACAGGCTTGTATTAGTTCTCCACACTCTTCCATTGTTACAATTAATAAGAAGGGGTCTATATTTTTCGCCACGAGTCTTTCTCCTTTTTGTTAGATGTAGCATACAAAATCCAAGGCATACCCTTTCTGTAGAGTATACCTGCCCAAGTTTCTGTATCTTTCAAAGGTCTATCTAGCGTGAAAGGAAAAGGACAATCCTTTATCCAAAGTATACTAGCTACTCCTTTTCTATCGGTTCTCAATATCTTATGATATTTTAGTTGTGTTGTTGTTGTTTTTTCTTTTGTAAACACATATCCTGTTGTATCAATATAGTGGCTGCCCTTATGTCGAAGAAGGGCAGGTATATCTTTTATCATATACTTCAAAGGATATATACTATTCATGGGAGACTGTAGTCTTCGCAGTCCTAGTGTTTCCCCTTTCATATTTGTATCATCAAGTACTTTGTTTTCAATCCAAAGTAATCCATCTGATAATACCACATCATCAGTATGGATTGTAAAAACAGGAAATGTTATGGTATCATAAATCATTTACCATTTGTCGGTCACATCAGGTTTTTTATTTATGTAATCCCAAGGTGTGCTTACAGTATAAATATCACTCATACTATTTCCAACATATTTAAAATTTTTTGATACAACAAAGGGAGCTACATGGTCAAAGTACCTGTCTACGCAAGTATTTTGATTTTCAGCATACGATTCTACTTCTTCGTATGTTCCATAAACTAGTTGTCCGTCTTGTAATTTTGCTACTTCTGTATTAGATGTCATACTTTGCCTCGAATTTACCTAGTGAATAATCATCATGCACATCAAAATCACAACCAACGGGGCAACCTGGAATACTAAATCCTCTGTCTTGTTGCACAAAACTTTGTAGTTTTTCAGAATACAACTCTATTTCATTCTCAGGAACTTCTGCTAGAATAGAGTCATGAACAAGTGCAAATATCTTAGATTGCATTTCTGATTTTTTGATATAGTAGTTCATATCTATAGCACCCAATAAGTTAATATCAGAAGCTACAGACTGAACTAAAAAGTTCATACCAGACCTAACTTCGTGTCCTTGTATTCCTTGATTATCAGACTTTACATTCGGTAATCTTCTTTTTCTACCAAGAGCAGAATATATGAATCCATTATCCATAATAAATCTACTAGAAGTATCTATCCATTTCTTTAACTTATGAAACTGTCTGAAGTAATCATCAATAACTTCTTGTGCTTGTTGCTTACTGAAATAACTACCAGAATCTCCAGTCACTTGCTGAGATATTTTAGCAGGGCCAGCTCCATACATAATGCCAAATGTAACAGCTTTTGCAGCTTGTCTTTCTGTTGCATAATGTTCAGCAACTTCATCAGCCTCACAAGGAAGTGAGAATACTAACTTAGCAATATTACTATGGAAGTTACCGCCTTCTCTAAATATATTCATAAGGTTTTCATCTTTAGCAAGTACAGCTGCAACATATACTTCTGCTGTTGTTAAGTCCATTGCAACAATCTTGTTGCCTTCTTTTGCTTTGATACAACCTTTGACAATAGGATTGTCTCTAGGTATTTGTTGCATATTCATTTTACCACTAGAAGATAAACGACCTGATGTTGTGCCATGCAGATTGAAACCTGTACGCAGTCTATCATCTCTATCTAGTTGTGGTAATATTTTATCCAAATATGTATTCTTAATCTTTGACTTTTGTCTTATGTTAAGAATATGCTTTGGTATTTCATGTTGTTCTGCTAGTTGTTTTAGTACTTCCGCATCTGTTGAGTCTGCGCCTGTACCAGTCTTTTTGCCTGTTGGTTTTAGCCCGACAAAATCAAACAGCAACTGTCTTAGCTGTACTGTGCTGTTTGGATTAAATTGTTTTTGCATTACTTGTTCAAACTTTTCTACTGCTTCAAATTCATAAAGTTCATTGACTGCTTGGTCAATATCTGCCTGCATTAAATCTCTACCCTTTTCTAGTCTTTCTCTATCAAAAGGTACGCCATTGTCTTGTATGTCTGTTAAAAAGCGGCAGCCAGGTATCAATATATTTTCATATACTGACCATAGCTTTGAATTCTTTTTTACTGCTGGATATAGTTTCTCAAATACTAATAGAGTTACTACTGCGTCCATTGCAGCATATGTTTTCATCACACTAAAAGGAATACTATCCCAAGTAAATTCTGCTTTGAGTATTCCTTGTGATTTTCTAAATCCATCAATCCAATCATGCATTGGTTTCTCATAATCACCATAAGGTGTATATTTCATTGCAAGTTGTTTTAATCCGTGTGTACCTGGCTGTTCTTCCAAGCAATAGTGAAGAAGCATAGTGTCTTCAAAGCGTGGAAACTTGAAGTTGAAATGATACTCAAAGAAAGCTAAATCAAACTTAGCATTATGAAATACTACTATTTTAGTATCAAATATCTTTTGCATTATTTCTTCAATATCTGGCGTAATAACATCAGTTAGTATATAAGCACCCATATCCTTCTTATAAGATAGACTAAATCCAATCATATATCCATCTCTTGGATAAAGTCCTGTTGTCTCTGAGTCAAGTGCTATAAACTTGTTTGGGTGGTCGAGTGCTGCCTGCAAGAACTCTCTTGCTTCTTCTTCAGTATCTATACCCAAAGCTTGTTCTTCTGTTACTTGTGCTACTATCAAGTCTCCACTAATAAATTCTTGTATGTTCTTTTTGCTCTCGTCCCATAAAGGTTTAGCTTCAGGTTTGAACGAAAGCATAGCAGGATTGATTACAGGAAGAAACTTGTCATCTACACATCTACCACTATATTCTGTGATAGAATTTACACTTGTGTAATACTTTAAGGCTTCTGAGCCAACAAGTACTACCCAAGTGTAATCATCAAGGTTAATCTCTATATCTACGTCTGCTTTTAAAATCTTTTTCTTTCTAGCGTCTGAACACAGGGCATACCTGTCAAACTCAAACGCACTATCAAAGCGGTCTGCCCAATCAGTTCTGGACATCTTTGATTCAATTATTGCTACTTTTGTCATTTCTTTTTCCATTTTGTATATTATAACAAATTATGAGCGCCATGTCAAGTAATATTTTCGGTTATCCATATAACCTGTCCCTGAGACTACTCACTTTTGCCTGTGCAAGACCACCTGGGTCTATGTTCTGTCCTAGATTTATATTTCTAGGTATGAGTCCTACTTTTTCTGCCATTATCTTTAAATCTTCTGCGGCTTCTTGTCCTGCATTATCACCATCAAACATTATATCTACTCCTGATATATTTTGCATTTTTAGTATTGATAGCTTTTCTGTATCTATATTTTTAGTTCCGAAACAACAGATTGCATTTGTCAATCCTTTGTCCCATAAATTTATCATATCAAATATACCCTCTACTAATATTACTTTGCCTTTTACTGGCGTTACATTAGAAGGATAAAGTGGTAGCTTAGCTTGTGGAGGGTATATAAGATACTTAGGTATCTCGGTCATGGTCATGTGTCGACCATTAAAAGCTACCACCTTTCCTGTTATGTCACGAATCGGGAAGACTATTCGTCCGTTATATTGCGAATCGTGGTGCATAAAAGCATCGAAATGCTTGTATGTTTCTGGTTGTATTCCCCTCCAGTTTCCTTTATAAGGTTGAAAACCTTTGGGGAACTCAAAACCTACGCTTGCAGAGCGTTTTTCTTCTATAGAGGTTTTCAACTTTTGTCTCTTTATCTCTAAGAAGTTTGCTGCTGCTCCAAAATGGGTAAACAAGTTGCCCTTGAAACCACAAGAAAAACAATTAAATATACCTGTGATACTATCAATACGCATACTTGGATTGTTATCCTCGTGGTCAGGGTTGAGGCACTTGACAACATAGTCTTGACCTGAGACTTTGAAGTCAATGCGCTTCTCTTGTAGTAGTTCGTCAACTTTCATTTGTTACATCACTGCCCAAATTACTATTATCAGAACTATGTATGCTACTATCAGTATTTCCATTACGTTCCCATTTTAGTTGTTCACCGATATTTTCATATTCGGTCATTTCCATTCCATCTTTATCTTTCGTATGTTTGTAATGAAGTGATTTGAATACTACTTCTTGCATTTGAAACCAAATAGCAATAGCTTTACTTCTAAACTCTTCATCAGGCCAAAGATAAAAACAATTCCACCAATCCTCTAAAAATCTGTGGGCTACTACCACACAGTTAAAGTCTGGATTAGTTTTCTTTATTTCTGCTACTGCTCGTAGTCTTTGACTACCAGCTAGCGGATACCAATCCTTCATGCAAAGAATTGGATTTTGTATTCCTGTACCTTCAATACTATACATTAGTTTTTCGTTTAATGGCACTTGCATTATATTTTCTGCAACCTGTGGTTGACTTAATAAAAAGTCAGTTTCAACTGTTATGACCTCATAGTCTGGCACAGCCACTAGATTAGCAGATTTTTTACCTATTCTATCACTAGCCATGATAATCTGCCATATATCTACCGAAAGCACGAAGTAAAGAATTTTTAGTTTTCTTTTCTCCTTCTGTCCATTTTTCGCCTGTAGCTGTTCTTTCGAATTCTTTAAGTCCGTTATTATAAGCTACTTCTAATACTCCATTATGAGCATGTATGTATTTTACTTGATTACCCCATGCTTCCGCAGCTAATTTATCTTTCTGTTTTTGTACTCTATCTTCATACTGAGTCATGTATATCTTCTCCTGTAGATAGGCTATCTTTTAATGCATCTCTATCCTTTGGATTCATTGTAGACTGGGGGCCTATCTTTAATGTTTCCCAATCCATGACGCTTGTAAATCCTTCCATCTTTGCACTACGCATTTTTGTACAGTTGAATGTGATACATTCATCTTCTGGAGACCAAGTCTCAATAGTGAACGCTGCATCAGCTGCATCAAGAATACCTTTTGCAAATCTTGCCTCTCCTGTATTGTCTGTCTGATAAGGAGAGAATACTGGCACTTCATATTCTTGTGCCATACTTTTCAAAGTCTTACTGACTTCTATTTGTTCTGTCCAGTCATACTGTCCTGAACGACTTGGTGCATTATGTCTTTTAACTTGGTTTAGATAATCAACTATAATCACACCATAATCTCTTTGTGCCACTCTACTCTCTAGCTCTTGTCTTATTTTTGCTAGGCTGAGTACAGGGTCATACACTACATCTAATTGTTTGTCGTTATTCAAAGGTAGTGTTTGTAATTTTTTGTGAAACGCATCAAAATCTTTATTATCATAAAATTCTGGCAGTAATTCTTGTCCACCATCAAATCTTCCTGCCCACCACTCGCCCACACGATTCCATTCAACTGTTGTCAAGTTTCGGGTTGCTAGTCGAGATATGGGTATTCGTGCGCCAAGAGCACACATTCTTTGCAGAATAGAACGACTGTCCATTTCTATCGTAAAATAGATACTGCTTCTTCCTTGATTATAAACATTATTTGCAATATTTACACAAGTTAAAGATTTACCAGCACCTCTTCGTCCACCAACTAATACTAAGTCTCTTGGGGAGAACTTCATTTGCTGGTCATAATCATCATTCAAACCTAGAGGTAAGAACTTTCTCAAGTCTTTCTCAGATTCAAATAGTGCGATAGTCTGCATATTTTCTTCTGGTGGTTTTAAATCAACACGGTCTCCTATATCTAATACGATATTCTGTAGAGCTTCTACATTCTCCTCAGCATTAGATATAGCGACAGTTTTGTCTACAAATGTGTCCAATTCATTTAGTATTTCTACTTGCGTGTATTCATTCTTTAGATATTCTAATAACACCCACGCATCGACATCAACCTCAACGGCTTCGATTGCAAATACTTTTTCTTGGAGTTTTCTATCACGAATGGATAGTTTAAGGTCTTCAAAGGTAGGTAGACCATTGAAAGTTTTAATATGATTATCAATTGCTTTATAGATAGATTGATATTCTGCAGATAAATAGTTCTCCCTTAGGTTTCCCCAAGATTCAAAATCTTCCTGCACTATTATTTGCTTCAGTAAAGCTGAAGTTAAATTCAATGTCTACCCTCCCAGATATAAGAGAGCAGGGGATAATTCCCCTGCTCGAATGATTTAGAAAAAATTAGCTAGAAGCTTTCTCTTTTCTAGCAGCGCCATCGTAATCAGCACAAGTTAAACCTCTACGGGTTAACATTGTTTTGACACCTCTTACGGTTTTGCCAATTTCATCAGCGATATCTTCGACATTCATGCTTTCGATATCATTGACTTCCGCTAAAGGATCAGCTTTAGATGAACCTTTAGTTTCTTTTTGCTTAGGTATAGCGCCTATGTCGCCACTTCTAAGTAAGCTAAGAGCTTTACCTCTGATAGAATTAACAGATTTACCGAGGGCTTCTGCGATTTCTTCAACAAAAGACCCGTCGTTTACCATTTGTGTAAATGTTGCTTCTTCTTCGGGAGAGTAAGTTCTAACAGATTCAGGCTTCTCAGCTGGTTTTACATGGGAAGTTAATTCCATAGAAAGAATTTTTCCCTGTATTGATTTTGCAGAAAAATGTCCACCTTCAAAAGATGAAGCAATGTCTGCGTATGTGTACTGACCACTGTTGTCAGTTACAAATGCTTGTAATGTAGCTTCTTGCTCATCAGTAAAAGTTCTGTTAGAAACTGAACTTGCAAGTTCTACATCATATCCCATTTTTCTTAGCTTTGAAGAAACACTTCTTGTAGAAGTTTCTAAATCTTCGGCAGCTTCAGCTACCATAGCTTGAGAAATAGGGCTTGTGTCACCGACAAAAGATACAAGCTGTTCTGTTCTTTCGTCTGTCCATTTTGGTAATGCCATAATTTGTCCTATATTATTTCCTTTAAGTTTGTTATTATTTTAACACCCCTGTCTTGGGCTGCTCGTGTTTTTGCAGATTCTATTCCGCTTTCATTGACTAGAATATTTACATCTTTTGTCAAACTGCTCTTCACAAGGTAGCCCATTTTTTCTAATACTTCGGTTGCGGCTGCCTTTGTTTTGTAGCTTTTAAGTTTACCTGAGATACAAACAACTCCTTTATTTTCTGTGGGTTTAGATACTTTTAGTGTCTGTATCCACCGAAATGGAAGTCGTTCATATCCATCAATAAACTCTTCGTAATACCAGTCTAATAAATTTTCTGTTGCTACTGGACCGAGTCCTGCTTCTTTACAAGTATCCTCACTAATCTCCGCCATGTTTTTAATAACTGAGCAAAGTTTAGCAGAAGCTGACCGACCAATTAGTTTGATAGAGAAAGCTGGTAGTAAGTCTACTAAGTCAGTATTCTTACTATTTTGTATTTCTCTATACAGTTTTACTGCAAGTTTCTCGGATTGAAGTGCGTCTATCATAGTTTCTAGAGGCATTTCATATAAATCGAAATAGTCGATTATCTGTAGTTTTTCAACTGTTTTAGGTCCGAGACCTTTGATTTTGAGAGTAGAAGCAAAATGCTCAATCTTTTTACTCGTTTTGCCTGGGCAATTCGGGTTATGACAGTAGAGCTGGTCTTTCTCCCATACTAATAGTCCATTACATGAAGGACAATTAGTTGGTGGAATAATTTCTCTCATTTCTTCTCTCATCTTTTTTTATTGTATATATTATAACAAATTTCAGTTGCCATGTCAAGAATTATTTTTTGGAAAGTCCTGCAGAATCAACGAATCAATTTTGAAACACTCTGTATGACCTCCAAACTTAAACATGGGAGAATATTTGTCGTGTTGGTACTTTTCATGGAGGTCTTGTTCCTCAGCCCATACAAGGTATAGAGGAGCGTGCCAAGTCTTTTGAATACGAATATCGTATCCTCTAAAACCTTTGCTACGCTTTATTATATGTCTCCAATCTTTGCCCGATGCTATTCCGACCTTAATACATTCTCTTTCAAATGTTTTCTTATTGACCAGAACTACCCCATAGAGAACTCCGTCCCTATCGCATTCTTCGGGGTGATTATCAAAATAAGTTTGGTTGTATTTTCCTATACTCACTTTTCGTATCTGTCAGAAAAATACTTCCTAGTATAAAATACTCTTATATATCCCACTATGGTTAGTAGAATAATATTTATTGATGTTAGAGTAAAAGAATTAGTTATTTCAATAACATCTAACATGAACCAATTAGTGAAGAATACTAGAGGAGCTTGTGTGATTAATCCAGATAAAATAGAAAATGATGTTTCTTTATGTATCATCAGAGTTCTATCATCGGGTCTAGTCCTGTTCTCTAGCCATTTAGTTAGTTTCATAACTAATCTACTCTCCTTACTATTCTTGGTATGATTTCACCACTTCTTATTACTTCTACTTTACAACCAATGTATAAACCCATATCTTCAATGTACCTTGTGTTATGTAAAGTTGCTTTACTAACGGTGGCACCATCAATCTCTACAGGTTCTAGTATTGCTACTGGAGCAACTACGCCTGACTTGCCCACATTCCATTTTACATCAACAAGTGTGGTGATTACTCCTGTTTGTATTTGTTTAAGTGCGTATGCACCTCTAGGGTGGTGGGAGGTAAAGCCTCTCTTCTCAAACTCGGTGTTATCATTTATTCTAAATACAACACCATCATCGGGATATTCCGACCAGTCACTATCTACAACGGTATCAAATCCATATGTTTTTAGTAATTTTAAGTCATCTGTCCACTCATTCATTTGAGAAGGAGACATACCATATGCAATAAAGTGTAAGTCTCTTTCCTTGAACTCCTCAATGTCTTTCAAGTTAAGAGCACCTGCTGCATAGTTTCTTGCGTTTTTGATTGTTTTTGGTGCTACGACTTCGCCTGTCACTTGGAAGTATTCTGGCATCAATAATTTCTCTACTGTTATTCCTTCAAAAGATAAATCAGTAGGGACTATTGTTTCCATTTGTCTTGTTATATCCAGTCCTTTTTTGCCATCTCCTCGTGTCAAGGCTCGGTGTAGTTTTTGTCCTACATAGAGTAAAGATACTGCAGCGCCGTCCAGTTTAGGACTAACAATTACAGTATCTTTATAACTATTGAAAGGGTCTTTAGTACTTATTTCATTACTAAAAACTTTTTGTAGGGAAAACATTTGGAAAGCATGAGGATAGCGATTGTCGTTGCTAGATGCGCCTACGTCCTCGTAGTTTACTAACTCAGCTAGCCTGTCAAACTCAGCGTCTGACATAATAGGGCTACCATTGTAGTATGCAATCGCGGCTCTTCTCAAACTTGCTTTTATATTTTCCATTTATATATTATATCAAAAATAACTTGCGATGTCAAGAAATATTTTTAGTTTAGGTAAATTTCATCTAAAATATCTTTGAAGTGAGTTTCTAAAATATTTTTACTTTCTGCTAGGGAAAGTATCTCTACCAAACCTTCAAATAGACTTTTTGAGTTATTGAAGTCTAATTTCATTGCGACACCGTCTTTGGAGGGTTTGAAGTCTCCTTCGAAATCTAAATAGTACTTTCTTAGGTGTAGATATTCTATACCTCTAAAAGTATTTATTGTCAGTCTTATCTGTTCTGTGCCATCTTCGGTTTCTGAGATAATTTTTTCATATATCTCAGGCGCCTCGTGTAGCATCATCTTTTATTCCTCAGAATTGCACTGAGAGGAACAATGCTAGTCACATTCTTGGGCATTAACAAGCGATAAGAGTCTGTATCCCAGCAAAAAAGCAGGACTGTATCTACATTTTCTTTAGCCCTGTTCTTTTTGCTTTGGATATATTTGTTGTCGAAATCTAAAGTACAGACATTGTATTTTAGTTTTCTAGAGTTGGTACTCCTGTATGTGATGATTGCGTCACCACAGTCTTTTACAGTTCGTATGAACTCATCTTTTGTCATTATAATACTCCAATTACTATTAAGAAAACTCTTTCTCTTTAGTAATTGGGTAGTACTATTTAATCATCGATTGTGATTGCGTTGATAATCCCTGTGAAATATACTGAAGCTTTACCAGTAAGTTTACTGATAATATCTTCATCAACTTCTTGACCTGCGTCAGTGATTGCAGAAGTCAATGCGGCTGCTGCATCAGCTTTGCTTACTCTTGTTCCACCACCAGTTGATGATTTGCTAGAGCTTGCTGCAGGGGATTTCTTAACATATACACCAGCTTTGGTAAGAATCATTCTGACTCCGTTAGGGCTTTCTCCTAACTCTTCAGCTATATCCTTAACAATCTCCATACTTGTTTCTGGAGTTGGTTCAGCTTCTGTGTATAGTTCAACGGCTTGTGCTTTGGATTCATCTGTCCATGCCATTCTTCTTCTCCTAGTCTTTTTGAGAGATTCGGGCATGCCTGGGCACCACCCTGTTTTTTCTCTCATTTGTTGGTAAAATCTATCACTCATAATAAATATTATACAATAATATGAGTGCCATGTCAAGAACTATTTTTCGATACCCTAACCAAAATGATTACGAATCACATTCAGTTTATCTTCTGCGTGTGCTATAATCTCTACTTGCGTTTCGATTGCTTGTACTAGCTCAGGGTGTTCTCCAATTCCTATTGAGTTTCTCTCATAGGTTTTAATATTAGCGTGTGCTACAGCTATTTCTCCCTCTAGTTTTTTGCATAATGCGTCTAATAAATAATTCATTTCTTTCCTTTTAATGCGTTTATATACGATATTACAAAAACCTTTCGTTTAGCATTTGAGAACACCACTTGTATTAAAAAAGGGGCGCATACTAAATAAAAGGTTGCCAATATTATTGTATGTAAAAGCTTATATCTTTGTACTAATGCGATTTCATAAGTATCAACTAATCTATTTATAATGCCTATTGTTCTATACATAAGCATTACCCAAGTTGATAGCCAGAACGCACCAATACTACTTAGTACGTCCATTGCTTTCTCCTTACTTATAGATGTCTATTCCGTATTCCTTTAAATGTCGTAAACTACCTAAGTCATAAGCGAGTGCATGTGACCAAAATCCGCCAATCTTTTGCCAACCAAAGTATTTTGTATCAAAGTCTGTCATAGTAATAACAAATATTTGATACATCTTTGAATTGTACTTCTGTTCATAATTTACACCATGTGCAATTACGTGCTTCTTGACAATAGCTATGGTATTATATTTGGCGGCCCATACTCTTTCATCAATATCGAACTCTTCTGCTACACAAGTTTCGGGTAGCATTGGAGTTCTGTGTGCATAAACTGATAACTCTGATTTTGGTAACTTTTGAGGTACACCAATGTTATCAATCAAGTTGCGAACAAAGGTAGTAGACCTGAACATACCTTTTGCGATTTCTGAGACTGTCTGTCCATCTAAATATCGTTCGATTGCATCTCTTTTCTCTAGGTCTGTAGCCTTCTTACCTCTGTTCTGAGCTTTCCGAGTAGCCCTATACTCTAGTATATCTTTGTGCTCAGCTAGAATACTTCCTAACCTCGTAGTATTATAACTAATGTTAAGCATCTCACAAGCGACTTTCTTTGTTATCGGCTTCTCGCCTTCCAATAGTTCAATCACTCTATTGAGGTTAGCTTCATCTAGTTTTTCGTGGTCTCTTTTTCTAGTCTGTCTCATCTATACTATATAATATTACTGCGTAATGTATTATTTTCAAAATATCTAATTTGTTTTTGCCTGCTTTCTTACCAAATCTACTTGCGTATTTTATGATATTACCCACACAAAAACCTTCTCCATGCCCTGAATCTGAAATAAATTCAGTTGCTTGTGTTTTACCTGCGTAGTGTTCATTATATGTTTTATTAATATATAACTGTGCTACTTCGAGTATTCTATCTTCGTCGAATTTATACTCAATAGGTTTTTTCTTATCAAATATCGCCATCTGCTCTTACCTCAGAGCGTACTACCTCAAATCCATTGGGGTATCTAGCTTCTAATTTTTTGATGTTTTCTTCCATTACTTCTTGTGGTGTATATCCTAAAGCTGTACAGCCTTGAATCCAATACCACAAGACATCTCCAAGTTCTCTTTTAAGATGATATCTCTCATCTTCATTGTAAGGTTTTCCTTGAAAGATAATTTTCTTTATAACTTCTGAAAACTCTCCTGATTCAGCTTGCATACCTATGGAAGCTGTGAGTAGTTGCGACCACTCAGTATTTGTCTCTCTCCCTAGTCTTACTAATTTTTCTGCTAGTTTGAAAGTACTTAAACTTTCTTCTGATGTTGTGCTGATTACAAACTTAGCGTAATCATTAAATTTCTTTTGTTCGTCTGTCAATTTCTTTCTCCACTCTTTCCATTATTTGTTCTTTCTTATACCATATACCTGAATATATTTGTGTAGTACCATCAGCCCACTCTACTATATATCTTTTGTATCCGAAAGGACGCTCAGAAAATATCCGAGTGCCACCATGATACGCTGCTTCTAATAATCTCATTTTGGAAACCCTGCCTGTACAAACTCTCCAATAGTATCTATTTCTGCATCTGATAACATGGCTGCTTGTCCCCACATTGTAGATGACATACTACCTACTTCACCTCTGTTTTTGTAAGTATTTAGTCTATCTACTATATAGTCTTTGTCTTTTCCAACTAATGCTGGGAATACTGCCATGCCTTGACCTTCATTACCATGACAAGCTGCACAGCCTGCCCATAAACTTCTGATACTACTGAACTGGTCACCTGCTGCGAGAGCTTGTTTTCTTCTCTCCATCTCAGCAGGTGTGCCGAACTGTCTGACATATTCTGCATAGCATTCGCCTGTGCAACTTCTATTACTAGTGCCTCCTGTATACTCTAGGTCAGGGTATATAACTAAATAGAAAAATCCTAATATAGTTCCTGCTCCTGTCATTGCTAATCCAAATGGGTTCATCTTGTTATCCTTTGTTCATAGTCAGCATACTCTTCGTTCCACCAATGAGGTTTACCCCTCACTTTCCAACTGGCAAAGGTTGCTTTGTCTTTGTGGTAGAATTTTCTGTAGGCTTCAACTGCGTCTTCTCCTTTAAGAGAGTCTGGCATAGCTTGTGCAAATGGTGTAAGTCCACGCCTTGGTATATTGATGTCGGGTAGTAATAATATGCAGTCACGCACTGATTTATGGGACTTTCCATATCTGACTCCGTATTCTTCGTCAAGGGCGAGTGCAAGACAGTAGAGCCATTCGTAGTTATCCAATGACTCCCTAACCCAAATGCTACAAGGGTGATTGTGCATAGTAGGAAGATAAGGGAAATCCCTAGGCTCGTTTTGCTTTTGTTCTTTAACTTTGTTCCATTCATCTGATTCTAGTTTTCTTGGTATGTCGCCGACATACTTGTTAATCCAATGTGCTGTGCAAAGCATTTGTGCTGACTCTAGTATCATCTTGATAACATGGCGGTCAACATGAGCTTCTGCACATTTGTCTATATCTTCGTCAAGTATAAATATATTCATATGTATATTATACTAAATTTTGACAGCGATGTCAAGTATTATTTTATGATTTGTGAGAACTCAGTATAGCCTCCAATATTTTTGTCGTCTATAAAGATTTGTGGAAATGTTCTGGCGGTGGGTGCTCTTTCGAGTAATTCGTGCAGTTCAAAGTCCACACCTAATTTATATACTACATATTTGTGGTGTGATTCTTGAACCATTTGTTGTGCTTGATGTATTGCCTTGTCGCAGAATGGACAATGGTCTTTACTATATATTTCTATCTTCATTTAAATACTACTCCTATTAATAACATAGATACACCCATGAAAGCAAGCATTACTACTTGCACAACAGACATTATTGCTATCTGTTTCATTGGGTGTACTTTTTCTATGTCATCTAATTTATTAATCTTTTTGTCCTGCTGTTGGGGCTTTATGTGTTCCAGCATATAAACCAAACCAAGCTGCGCCTGCTCCGACTAATACTGATATTAAACCCGATTGTTCTAAACTAGGGTCTGGTAATTCCATAAACCAAAAAGTTGCAAAGTAAAGAAGAAACATATAGATACTTAAAAAAGCTCTAGGGAATATTCTCCAACTGTCAACCATTTGTGCTAGGAAGATACCCTTTTGCCAAGGGTTTACATTATTTACATCTTCTAGTTCTCTTATTCTGTCTTTTAGTTCGGATTTTTCTTGGAGCAAAGCCATAAACTTGTTAAGGTCTATCTCTACTTCGTTTCTGTCCATGTCTCCTGAGAATTGTCCGATATTTTGTCCATTTGACATTCTAACTCTCCCAATCTCTTGTTGAGGTCTTGTATATCCTCATCAAGCTGTGCCCATACTGAGGGGCTATTGGTAGCCTTCTGTTGTTTTATCAACATATCTCTAGCCAATGTTAAATTATTCAAATGCAACTTATACTGAGTCACGCAACCATTTGTATTCTTCACTTTCAATATCTATAGGCTCTACCGATGTGGTATGAATTGCATTTGTTTGATACTTAAACTCTCCTTCTTGGACAGCTTTTGATATCCAATTAAATGGGTCAACAGCATTTAGTGGAGTAGTAAATATAATTTCTACTTTATAACCTTGTTGTCCCTCTAATTTTTTCTTTTGTTCTTTCATTTTTCTACTTTCATTCATGGTTTTTACCCATTCGTCTGAGGCTTTCTGCCATCTTTTCGTGTTGCTCCACAGCTGATTCGAGCTCATCTATTTCTCCTAACAGTTCTCCTACTTTTTTATATTGTTCGTGCAACTGTCCTTGTAGTTCCTCTACATTTCTTTTTAATATTGTAATTTCTTCTTTAGCTGTTAAACTCATCTCCAGTCCACCTGCCATGATTTTACTCCTAATACGAAATTTTCTGCCGCATCTTCTGCCCATGACTCATTTTTGGTAGGATAATACTCTATAAGTCCTGATTTACCATCTTTGAACATATGTATTCCCCAGCTACCACTAGGTTTATGTTTTACAACATGAGCTAACTTATTGCCTTGTTCGTAAGTATGATAGATTTCATACTCCTCATTCCTCATCATTTGCATGCTTTTTATCGTTTTTCCTCAATAATGTGAAGGCTTCAGCTATATACTCGTCCATAGTCATGCCACGATTAAATGCTTCTTTAGTCATGGCGTCCCACATGTCTTGGCGAATAACATAGTCTTTACCTTCGTATTTAATTTGCAAAGAGGTCAGCCTCCGCTTGTCTGCGTCTAGTTAGTCCTTCTAAGACTTTACCACCTGCTTTGTTCCATCTTTTTATCTGGGCTGGGACTCCAGCATAGTCGCCTGCGTTCAATACTTTTAGTAATGTTGAGGCTTGTAGATTCGCTGGTCCGAGGTTATATACCCATGATACCAACGCGTCAAATTGGTTTTGTGATAGAGGACACTTAACCATAGTATTAATATAGTTTTCATACTCCTCTAGTTCTTCTACTAACATATCGTTAGCTGTTTCTTCTGTAATAACCATACCTGGCTGTATGCCTTTAGTATGACCATAACCTATTGTCCATACGCCTGCAGCGCACTGGTAGGCATTTAGTTCAAGACCTTCAAAATGTTTTATCATCTCTAAGCCTTTGTTTCCTATTTTCATATATTTTCCTATAAGTAGAAACTTTCGCCACAACCGCAGCGTCCGCTCTCTTGATTGTTTTTGATTACGAACTCTTCATTGAGTCCATTCACTTGCCAATCTAACTGAGCATCAGTTAGATACTCTTGACTGTATATATCAATTACTAATATATCTTGATATATCCTATCAGTTAACTCAGGACTTTCGGCATAAGTTAACTCATAAGTATATCCGCCACAACCACCACCCGAAACTTTAAGACGAGCGCCCCAAGCATCACTTGAGGCGACTCTCTCCTGTAATTTTGTTAACGCTGTTTCTGTTATATTCATTACATTATTGGTAACATAGCTATATACATGAACCAGAATATAAAAGCTAGTCCACCGAACATTACTATGTTATCGCAAGTTTGCCCATCAGGGCAGTATTTTTCTTTAACTTTCTCAATCGCTTGCAATGTTGCATAACGATTAAGAAATCGTTTTGCATATTGCATAATAGTTTCCTCAGCCTATTGTAATCGTCTTAGGCTTATTTTCCTCAGGCGTATTTACCTGTAAGTTAATAACTAACATACCATTTTTGAATCCAGCGTCAGATACTTCTACCCAATCGCCAAGAGTGAAAACACGACTAAAAGTTTTGCCACTTAATCCTTTGTGAATGTAGCGTTCTTCATCGGAGTCCAGCTCTTGTTTCTGTGTTCCTTCTATAGTAAGTTTATTCTTGTGTTGCTTGATGTCGATGTCATCTTTTGACCAACCTGGCAGTGCCATCTCTATTCTGTAGGCTTCTTGTCCTACAGCGACTAAGTTGTATCTTGGATAGTTAGAAAGAGGTGAACTCTCGTTTCTCCTTGTTAGCTCGTCATGCAAGCGGTCGAACCCGACAAATAATTTGTCAAAGTCGTTAAAGTTTAATGCAGTTAATCCTGTCATTTGTTTCTCCTGTTTGGCTCCTTTCGGCAGCCGCTATGAGTCCCTTTCGGCGACTCGGTTATTATTAATAAATATGTCTAACAAAACCCGACCACTGGTGGAAGTGGTGCTCCTGCCGCGCCCTCGGAAAGCCTTGTTTCCTACTCGTGCCAGACATAGAGAGTTTTGTTTTCGGCAGGTCTCACAACTGCGCTGAAATCATGTAAAACTTTCAAAATTTTACTATATTATTATATCAAAATTCATGCACAATGTCAAGAACTATTTTTCAGTCCTCATCAAAGTCTATCTGCCCATCTGCTTTGAGATAGTCTAGTGTCATTTCGATACCTCGTTTTTTGCCTACACCATAAGTTAGATGTGCTACTGCGCATAGACAAAACAAAAACCAAAATTCTATTTGCCAATCCACTTCACATCTCCCTTTGGAATTACTTGGTAAGCTCCCTTGTTGTATGCAGGAGCGACCGTATAACCCTTACTTATCTCTAGTCTTTCTTCTTTGGAAAGTGTATCGTTTTTACACTTAGTTTTACTACTGTGTAATAGACTAGGTATTTCTGGAGTTGTGTCTGGCTTCTCAAAATTTTTAGATTTTTGTGCCACAAATTTAGGGCGTGCCCTTTTCTTGTAGGCATTAGTTTTTCTTTTGCGACCACTCGGAGAGTAGCGCATACTGCCTTGTATTATCATGTCATTGTCCTTGTAGTATT
>VTLG01006207.1_pt1 | contig 20040 bp, 23 predicted proteins | sample 4694571 | NCBI WGS metagenome assembly VTLG01 (sample SAMN12604809, study PRJNA352737) | marine metagenome | biome: ENVO:00000447; feature: ENVO:00000209|ENVO:00000569|ENVO:01000036; material: ENVO:00002151; isolation source: viral sequences binned using virsorter ... | reverse complement strand
CCATGACAGCAACTACTGCGCAGCTGAGATTGACTATGTTAAGGACGGTATCGGTAAGCTGCTGGATCACCACGGGCTGGATCATCTTGACTAATCATGCTGCAAAATGGGCTTTATTTATTCGTTCGGGTATCAGCCCTAGGGCCAAGGTCATATACCTCATTCTTTGCGAGTATATGGCAAAGTATGGGCGTGTCTATGTCCGACAAAACACCCTTGCAAAACAACTCAAGTGGTCAAAGCGTACGGTGATTAGATCCCTGGACGAATTGGAACAGGCTAAATGGATTACACGTAAACGACTGCCGAGCAGTTGCATGTACTTTGTAAAAGAAAACCTGCTGACTGATGTGTCACCAGTGTCAAATATTAATAGAGTACTTAGTACTAATAACACTACTAATAATACTACTAAGAATACTAAGCTAAAGATGCCAGATATGGCATATCTAGGGAAACGAATGAGCAGGGGGTATAAGAGCAAAGTAACTGAACCCAACACACCTGGAAAGACAACTAAAGCAGAACAGGACGCTAAGATGAGGTTTCTTAACAGTATGGACAAGTATGACCGTGCAAAGTGGTGGGCTGCGTACATGGCAGGAGAAGTCAAACCACCCAAAGGGTTCAAAATATGAGTATCACCTCTGTACAAATAATTGACATGTTTGAAACAGCACACGAGGTAGAACAAAAACTACCGCCAGCTGTTCGCAACGGAATGGCTACGATGCGTTTTGATGTGGTAAATGACAAGACAGAACATGCTGCCTGGCACAAGATAAAACCAAGATTTATAGCAACAGCAAGAGAGATAGAAGTTTACGAATATGTTTTATTTTATCTTAATCCTTTGATGGGCCAGCAGGAGCGTAAAATGGTTTGGGCCAGGTCAATCAAAGTGCCATGGCATTGGATAGGCAGTCATATACTTAAATGCAGCAGGCATACTGCCAAAAAACGTTATATGGAAACAATACGAATGTTGCGTATGCGTATTTTAATTAACGATCAGCTGAGAAAAAAAATACCAAAACAATTAAAAAACTTGTAATTTTTTTATTAGACAAATTGTACCGAATAACTTAACAAATATTATATAATTAGCAAACCATTATGCCAGGACGACCAAGCAAGAAAGTTTTTTGCCAGAGCATGACGAGACGCAGCAACTATACTGTACAATGCAAAGCAAAGGGGTACTTGATGAAGTCAGGTTATTACCGTTGCAAAAACCATGGAGGATTTAGTACTGGGCCAACAAGTGATGCAGGCAAACTAAAAGCTATGCGCAACCTGGTCAGTATGAAAAATAAAACCGATGATGAAATTAGAGCAATACTCGGACAAGATATTAGAACAGCTGCAGCTGGGAACACCACTGACAAAAATATGCAAACAGAAGGATATGCCAGGACTGACAACAGTCTACAAATGGGCTAGAGAAGATAAGGAGTTTGCAGCTGACTTACAAGAAGCACGCAAGACAGGTGCAGCAACCTGGCTAGATAGATGCCTGGAGCTGCTAGAGCAAAAGGATATACCACCTAATCAGCTCGGGTTCTTACGTGAACAGATGCATCATTATCGTTGGCTTGCCAGTAAACTAATCAGCGTTTACGGTGACAAGTCAGAAGTAAAACAGACAGGAGAAAGTACAATCAAGGTTATGTGGGAGGGAGATCTTGCGACTTCTACACAAGAAACGCAGGCTCTCGCACACGGGAAAGGAGTCCAGGAAATCGAGGAAAAAAAGCAGCTGTCCAACCCAGACCTTTAGCAAGACGCAGTTTTTGTTGCGTAGCCTACAATGTTTGTGGTATTTGTACCCACACACACTTTTTTTTTGGCGCAAAACCAGGCTCGACCCCCCCAAAACGGGGCTGCCTTTGTTATATATATATAAATAGGACTTTAATACGGACGATGACAGACAAACCAGATGTGAAAGCAGCAGTCTATTTTGATCAAATGCAACGCAAAGTAATTGTAGAAATAGGAGAGTTTACAGAAGACGATGACGCTAAAGCTGCGTGCGATTTTATTATAAATTTATTAGATTTACATAAAACCAGCATACCGTTTGAGGCAACGGTGCATTAATGCAGGTTATAAAGATACCGTATTCTCCAAGGCCTCAGCAGAAGGTTTTGCATGATGCCTTGCTAAAATACCGATTTGCCGTATGTGTCATGCACAGACGTGGTGGTAAAACTATATTTTCGATTAATCATTTAATCAAAGAAGCATTAACAACAACGTATAAAGATTTTAGAGGAGCGTTTTTCTGCCCGACAAGAGTCCAGGCAAAGCAAGTTGCCTGGGATTATGTGAAAGAATATTCCAGGATGATACCTGGCATGAAGTATAACGAGACAGAGCTGCGTGCAGACTTTCCAAACGGAGCAAGAATAACTTTGTTTGGCTCAGAGAATATAGATGCAGCCCGTGGCTTGCGGCTGGATCTTGTGGTAAACGATGAGTATGCACAAATGGACAGCAGGATGTTCAGTGAAGTGCAACGTCCAGCTATTGCAGACCGTCAGGGCAAGGTTATATTTATAGGCACACCAAACGGAATGGATGCTTTTTATCATCTATACGAAGATGCAAAAGCTAATCCTGAATGGTTTACCTGTTTATTTAGGGCCAGTGAAACAAAGCTGTTGCCGCAAGAAGAATTAGACTCTGCAAAAAAACTGATGACAGATGATCAGTACAAGCAGGAGTTTGAAGTGTCATTCACAGCCAATGTAAGTGGAGCTGTGTATGGTAAATTTATAGAAAAGTTAGAGGAGGACAAACGAATTGGACTATATCCGTATGATGTGGGATACCCTGTTGACGTATATTTCGACTTGGGCATCTCCGATAAAACGTGTCTTTTATTCACTCAAACAATTGGTAGAGGATTATTCGTCATTGACTGTTATGATAATAGCAATTATGGCCTTGATCATTATGCTGCTGTTATAAAAGATAAAAATTATTTAATTAGAAATTATATTTTTCCGCATGATGTTGCTGTGCGAGAGATGTCCACAGGACACTCTAGGCAAGAGTATGCGTACCAGCTGGGGATGCGTCCTATAAAGATTTGTCCGAAGCTGCCTGTAGAAGATGGACTGCACGCAGGACAGATGTTGTTGTCAAAAACATACATTGACCGTGAACGTTGCAAACCATTTTTAGATGCAATGAAATGGTATCACCGCAAGTACATGGACAAAGATAAAACGTATTCTAGGCCCGTGCATGATTGGAGCAGTCACTACGCAGACTGCTGGAGATACGTTGCAGTTGCACACCAGGAATTAGATTTAAACCAACTACGGCCACCGCAGAAAGAGGCTGCGGGCCTGCACTATAATCCATTAGGAGATTGATATGGGATTTTTAAGACCAAAAACTATTGTAATGCCAGCTGCTGCGGCAACACCGCCAAAAGCTGTAGAACCACCTCCAGCAACAGTTGAGGACACTTACACTGATGCAGAGGGAAACCAAACCACAGCAAAAGCAGAAGCGGCAGAAAAAATTAAAAGAAAAAAAGCAGGCATGAGTCAAACCATAATGACAGGGCCACAGGGCGTTGTAGATGATGCTGATATTTATACACCAACTTTGTTAGGCTGATGGGTAAAGTAAGAGATCCTGATAAGGAAAACAAAAAAGGCACGAAGTATGCACCACAACTTGCTAAAGCTATAGCAAAAGCAAACAAGATGCACCGTGATCGCAGCAAAGCTGGAAGACTGAAATCTGCAGCCGTGGCTGAAATACAAAAAGGAGAGGCAAAACAAGTTAAGCCAACAGCATCAAGCATAGCACGTATGGGTAAAAAACTTGAGGCTGATAGAGGCGGATTGATAAAATCTGCAAAAGATAACAAGGCAACAAGCACGCAGCTAAACGAGTTAGCAAACGTAAATAGAAAATTAGGTTTTAATGAAACCTCAGGAATGAATTTAGGACAGTCACTGAAGTATCAAGCAACACGCCCTGAAATGAAAAGAGATTTAAAGAAAACAGCAGCTAATATTAGAAAGCTACCAACGTTTACAAATATTATTTTACAAGCGTTAGGCAGTGACAATAAGAGCAATACGCAAAAACTTGATTGATATTATAGAAACAAATAATTATTCAGAGCTTTATAATTATTTATTAGAAAATAATTTTAAATACCTAGATGATCATAACGAAATAATTTATTACGCAACAATATATAAATTTATAAACAACAACAATACAGCTGGATACGTTTGGCTGTACGAATTAGAACAACCAAAAGAATATATGGTGCATCTATATATTCACGATGATTACAAAGGCAAAACTTTAACACGTTTTGTTGTAAACAAATTCTACGAGATGACAGCACAATATGCTGATAAATTAATTGCTGACCCAATTGATAAAAATCTTATTGAATTATACAAACGGATTGGATGGCAACAAACATCAAGTCATTCATCTGAAATAAAATTACCATACCAATGGAGGAAAATATGGGAGCAATCAAAAAAATAGCCAGAAAGTCATTCGGTAAACTTATTGGAATGAGCCAAGCACAAGGTGTAGTACAACCAGTTGCACCTGCAGCACCGCCACCAGCACCTGCTGCGCCAGCTCCAGTAGCACAAGCACCTGTAGTGACACAAGCTGCACCAGCAAAGGCAGCAGCACCAGCTCAGCCACAAGGTCAGCCACAAGGTCAAACTATGGCAACGTCAGCTGAGACACAGGTGGCTATGAAGAAGAGAGGCAGAAAGCCACTTACAAAAACATCTGCGCAAGGAGTTTTAGGTGATCCTGTTTTATTCAAGCCAACTCTGTTAGGTTAATGTATCAATCCAACAGCATGCTGTCAGCACCATTTAACAATGTAAAGATACAGGCAGCAACAGACATGACAAAATCTATGAGGCCCAAAAAAAGACAAGGTAGAATTTTTACAGAGATGAATAATCTTATGGGCCTAAACCCTATGCGCCAGGGTAAAAAAACTTTGATAGGATATTAATATGAAAGCAACTGAGCTTGTAAAACAATTTGATAAATTAAAATCTTCAAGAGCAAACTGGGAAAGCCACTGGCAAGAGGTGGCTGACTATTGTTTGCCACGAAGGGCCGATGTGACAAAATCAAGAAGCAAGGGAGATAAACGTACAGAATTTATTTTTGATGGAACAGCTTTACACGCACTTGAATTGTTATCATCATCCTTACACAGTATGCTGACAAACTCAGCATCACCATGGTTTGACATGCGATTTAAAGATGAGTCATTTAGATCAGACGAGCAAGCCTTGGAATGGTTAGAAACTTCAACACGCACTATGTATATGGCGTTTGCACGTTCTAACTTTCAACAAGAAGTACACGAGATATACTGTGATTTAGTTGCGTTTGGCACGGCCTGCATGATGATAGAGCCAGACGATGAAAACATATTAAGATTTAACACAAGACATATTAAAGAAGTTTATATTGCAGAAAATCACAAGGGCATTGTAGATACTGTACATAGAGAATTTAAGATGACAGCTCTTGCTGCTTTTCAAAAGTTTGGTGATGCTTTGCCAAAAGTTATACTTAAAAAAGTTAATGATCATCCATACGAAGAAGTCACACTGCATCATTGTGTAAAGCCTAATGATAATTTTAATAAATTTAAACTTGATAATAAATCGATGGCTTTTGCGTCAATATATTATCACAAAGACGAAAACCATATTATTTCTGTAAGCGGATACAATGAGTTTCCATACATCGTTCCTAGATTTTTGAAATCTCCAAGTGAGGTTTACGGACGTTCACCGTCTATGACAGCTCTGCCTGACATAAAAATGTTAAATAAAATGGCAGAAACAACAATCAAAGCTGCACAAAAAATGGTTGATCCACCACTTCTAGTGCCAGACGATAGTTTTATTTTACCTGTAAGAACACAGCCAGGAGGATTAAATTTTTATAGATCAGGGTCAAGAGATCGTATTGAGCCATTAAACATCGGAGCAAACACTCCTGTTGGATTAAATTTAGAAGAACAAAGACGTAGGTCAATACAGCAAGTTTATTTTATTGATCAATTAATATCAGAACAAAACCAACGAATGACAGCAACAGAAGTTATGCAGCGTAATGAAGAAAAAATGAGACTGCTTGCTCCAGTGCTGGGTAGACTTCAAGCAGAGATGTTGCGTCCGTTGATTGATCGAGTATTTAATATTTTATTAAGAGATAAAAAATTACCTGAGCCGCCAAAACAATTGCAAGGTGAAACTATAGACATAGAATACGTATCACCTCTTGCACGTTCACAACGACAAGGTGATGTTCAGGCCATATTAAGAACAATGGAAATGATAGCTCCGTTAAGTGACAGACTGCCTGTTATGGATCATATAGATCCTGACATGTTAGTTAAGCATGTCACAGATGTTTTAGGTGTTCCTCGCAAAGTGTTGCGTTCAGACGAAGAAATAGCAACAATTAGAATCAACAGAGCAAAAGCTGAAATGGAAGCTGCACAACAGCAAGCTATAATGCAAGAAGCTCAAGCAACAGGACAACTAGCCCCAATGGCTAAGGTTCTACAAGAAGGAGAATAAATGGATGAAAAAGAAAAAGCCAAAATACTAAAACAAATTATAAGTGATTATAAAATAGTTTTTGAGTCCGAGCAGGGCCAACGTGTCCTAGAGGATTTAAAAAGAAGATGTCATTTTTACGCAACAACAAACGTAAAAGGTGATAGCCATGAGTCAGCTTTTTATGAAGGACAGAGAGCTGCCGTACTATGGATTGATAATGTCCTCAAACAAAAGGAGAAATAAATGTCAGAAGAATTACAGACAACTGCAGCGGAGGAGCAACAAACTCCTACGCAATCTGCAACGACACCTGAAGAAACTCCTGCTAGATTTATTGATAGTCTAGCAGAAGATATAAGGAACGAACCGTCTTTGCAAAACATACAAGACTTAGATCAACTTGCAAAAGGCTATGTTCATGCACAACGTATGGTGGGTGCAGATAAGATTGCACTGCCAAACAAACACGCAACAGAAGATGATTGGAATCAATTTTATGGTAAACTTGGGAGACCAGATTCACCTGATGCGTACGAAGTAAATTATACGCCACCAGCAGAGGGCTATGAGGCAACAAACCTTCCTGGTTTTCAAGATGCTGCTTTTAGAGCTGGATTAAATTCAGATCAAGCACAGCTTTTGTTGGACTGGTATTCTGAATTAGAAACAGAAACCATACAATCAAATGATGCTGCATCAGAAACACATAGACTATCAGCTGAACAAGATCTGAGGCAAGAATATGGACTTGCTTATGACAAAAAATTAGCTGAGGCAAATGGTGTTTTTCAAAAATTTTTCGGTAGTGAAATGGCCCAGGTTGTATTAGAGGATGGATCACTGCTAGGAAACAACGCACAGTTTATAAAAGCGTTGACAAACCTAGCAAGTAATTTTTCTGAGGATACAATAACTGCAGACCAAACAGCTACAGGTGCTATGACACCACAGGAGGCTCAATCAGAAATAAACAAGCTGACTGCGCCAGGCACTGCGTATTGGGATAAACTACATCCTAATCATCAGGCAGCTGTGGATGAAGTCTTTGCATTAAGACAAATGGCACACCCAGATTTAACGGAACAAGCCAAATACTAGGACTCTGTTTGACAGCTGAGTATAGATCAGCCGATGAGCAATCGTAAAATGTAAGAGAACCCGTAAGGATAATTTTCTGATTTTTTTTAACTTAACATTGTAATTAAAAAGGAGGACTTTATGAGTTCACAAATTACAACTGCATTTGTCGAGCAGTATTCTGCTAACGTTCAAATGCTGTCACAACAGATGGGTTCGCAACTGCGTTCTGCTGTGGATGTTGAGAGTATAACAGGTAAAAACGCTTTCTTTGAACAAGTTGGCTCACGAGCTGCTATCAAGAAAACGTCAAGACACGCTGATACTCCACAACTAGACACACCACACGCAAGAAGACGTGTTAGTCTCGAAGACTACGTTTGGGCGGATCTAATTGATGACGTTGACAAAGTTAGAATGTTAATCGATCCAACTAGCTCTTACGCAAAAGCAGCAGCAGCTGCGATGAACAGAGCTATTGATGACGAGATCATTTCAGCTTTGGGCGGCACTGCATTTACTGGCACGTCTGGTGGTACATCAACTGCACTACCAACAGCAAGTAAATTTGCAACATCAGACCAATCAGATGGTTTAACTATTGCTAAGTTATTAGCGGCTAAAAAACGTTTTGACTTACAAAGTGTTGATCCATCGATCCCTAGATATATCGTATGTGGGCCACAACAAATTTCTGATTTGTTGGCGACTACAGAAATTAAATCTAGTGATTTTAACACAGTTAAAGCTCTTGCTCAGGGTGATGTTGACTCTTTCTTAGGGTTCAAGTTTATCACTTCTAACAGATTGAGCTTTGACGCAACAAACACGGATGACAGGCTTTGCTTTGCCTTCACTCAAGACGCTATCAAACTTGCTATTGGCAAGGACATCACAGCTAAAATTGATGAGAGAAACGACAAAAACTACTCTACTCAAGTTTACTATTGTATGTCAGTTGGTGCGACTAGAATGGAAGAAGTAAAAGTTTTCCAAATTCCGTGCAACGAATAATAGATAGGAGATAATTATGGGTACTAAAAATTCAGACCTAATTGCTAATTTCGAAGCAACTCCATCAGTTAAGAGTAGTGCTGCATTGCTAAGCGGAGTAGTCCGTGTAGCGCAAGGCACTGTTTCTCTTGCTACTGGAGATAGTGATGACAATGACATTGTTATGCTTGCACCGATTCCTAGCAACGCTGTTGTATCTCAACTATTTATTGGTTCAGACACACTAGGCGGCTCGTGTACTTTCAACGTTGGAATTTACACGTCTGCTGGAGTTGTAAAAGACGAAGATGTTTTTGCTTCTACTGTAGCTGATGAGGCTGCAATGACTGACCTTCGTTTTGAGGCTGCTGATATAAACACAGCTGGCCAACAACTTTGGCAACTTGCTGGAGACAGTGAAGATCCAGGTGGTTATTTCTATATTGCTGCAACTATGGCAGCAGCTGGAGGTACTGCTGGTGACATGTCTTTCAACATTCACTATGTTATAAACTAGCAACAACAGGGGCAGCCTTCGGGCTGCCTCTAAATATTAGGAGGACTTTGTGAAACACACACACAAAACAAAAGACGGTAGAACCGTAAAAAAAGGTTTGTATTATTATATGAACAAAAGAAAAGCAGCAGGCACAAGCCGTAAAGGTAAAGGCACTGTGACTGAAAAGGCACTTGCTCGTTCTGCTAAAACTGCTTACGACCCAAGCAAAAAAAAGAAAACAATGGTAGGTTAGGAGATAAATATGCCTGGACACGTTGACAAAAAAGATAAAAACAAAAACAAAAACAAAAACCTTGCAGCTATGTATGGCGACCCAAACAAAGTTACAAGAGGTGACGTTATAGCTGCGGCTATAAAAAACAAGAAAAAGAAAAATACGTTGGTTGGCTAATGGCACGTAAAGAACACCAGAATCCATCTGGCGGTCTTAACAAAAAAGGTAGAGAATTTTATGGTGTAAAAGCACCAGTGGCAAAAGGTACAAACCCAAGAAGGGTTTCTTTTGCTGCAAGATTTTCTGGCATGAAAGGCCCGTTAGAAAAAGATGGTAAGCCAACAAGACTCAAACTTGCACTTAAAAAATGGGGCTTTGGCAGCAAAGAGGCAGCTGCTAAGTTTGCCGCAAACAATAAGGCATCAAACAAAAAAACATTAGTAGGTTAATATGACATCAGTAGTAGAAATTTGTAATTCAGCACTTAACAGTTTAGGCGCAGCAAACATAACAGCACTAACAGAAGATTCACGTAATGCACGATTATGCAATCAAAGATATGAACCTGTACGTGATGCAATCTTTAGAAGTCATTATTGGAATTGTTTGATTAAAAGAGTAGAGCTTGCAGCTGATACCGCAGCTCCTGCATACGAATACGACAAACAATATACTTTGCCAGCAGACTGCATACGAGTTTTGCAAATAGGTGGATTTCATAACGGATCATCTTCTATGCTTAGCGGTGGACAAACGTACAAGATTGAGGGCAAAAAGGTAATCACAGACGAAGAAGAAATATTTTTGACTTACGTTGCAAAAATAACCGATCCTCAAGAATATGACACTTTGTTAGTAGAAACCATTGCAGCTAGATTAGCTGCAGAGCTGGCTTATGCTATAACGCAATCTAACACAGTAGCACAATCATTAGATGCAGTTTATCAGGAAAAGTTAAGAGAGGCACGTTTTGTTGATGCATCAGAAGGCACACCTTATGACGTTGATGCAAGTACATTTATTAATGCGAGGTACTGATGGCTAAAACAACTTTTGCCTTTTCAAGTTTTACATCAGGAGAGCTGTCACCTAGGCTTGATGGACGTATTGATCTTGAAAAATATTTTAGTGGTACAAAAACTTTAGAAAATATGGTTATACACCCGCACGGTGGAGCATCAAGAAGACCTGGCACAAAATTTATAAGTGAAGTTAAAACCTCAGCAAACACAACAAGACTGATACCTTTTGAATTTTCTACAACACAAACTTACATCATGGAGTTTGGCAACGAGTATATTAGGTTTTTTAAAGATAACGGTATAATTACTGAGGCTGCAAAAACTATATCAGGTATTACAAAAGCAGACCCAGGTGTAGTCACAGCAAGCTCACACGGATACTCTAACGGTGATTATGTTATTATATCCAGCGTTGTTGGAATGACAGAGTTAAATGGTAGACAGTTTAAGGTTGCTGGAGTCACGACAAATACATTTCAACTGCAAGATATGGACGGCAACAATTTTGATACATCATCACTTACAACTTACGCCTCTGCAGGTTCTGCATTTAAAATTTATCAAATAACCTCCCCTTACACAACTGCACAACTGTTTGATATAAAGTTTGCTCAATCAGCTGACGTGATGTATTTAGTTCATCCTGATGTTGATATAAGAAAACTTACAAGAACAGGACATACTTCTTGGACACTAGCCACTGTATCAATCAGTGGTAGCCCTAGTCCTGGACTAAGCGGCTCAGATGACAGGCCCAGCTCTGTGACATTTTTTGAGCAAAGATTAGTTTTTGCTGGAACAAACAACAATCCTCAATCTTTATGGTTTAGTAAAGCTGGTGCTTATGAAAATTTTACTACAGGCACAAATGCGACTGACGCTATGATTTATACAATTGCAAGTAATCAGGTCAACGCTATTAGATTTATGTCAAACCAAACAGAATTACTTATTGGCACAACAGGTGGTGAATTTATTGCAACTTCTGGTACAAACAGTGAGCCTATTACACCAACAAACATACAAATAACCAGACAAACAAACTACGGAGCTGCAAACGTTGATGCAATACAAATTGCAAACGTTACGATGTTTTTGCAACGTGCAAAAAGAAAAGTGCGAGAAATGGTTTATAATTACGAAGTAGATGGTTTTATTGCACCTGATATGACTATTTTAGCAGAACATATAACAGAAGGAGGGCTTACTTCTTTTGCTTATCAACAAGAACCAGACAGTATTTTATGGGCCACAAGAGCTGACGGCACGCTGCTTGGACTTACATACCAAAGAAACGAAAAAGTTGTTGGCTGGCACAGACATATTCTAGGCGGCTTTAGTGATAGCGGTAAAAGTATTGTACGGTCATTCAAAAGTTTTACAGCAAATTCAACAAACGTTAGTACAACAAACAACACTATTACAATCAGCTCACATGGTTTTAGCACTGGTGATCCTGTCTATTATTTTACAGAAAGCAACGCCATAGGAGGCATCACTACAGACCTTTTGTATTTTGCTATTGCAACAGACAGCAATACCTTAAAACTTGCAACAACTTCTGCAAACGCAACAGCTGGCACAGCGGTTGATCTTACAACAGCTCCAGGATCAGATACTACACAATACATTGTCAAAGGAGTAAATTTAGCAACTAATGTAGTGTATTCTGCATCACACGGACTTGCTACGGGCGATCATTTCTATTACGAATTAGGAGGAACAGGTCTTAATAACATAACTGATAAACAAAAATATTTTGTAAAAAAAATAGATAAAAATCAATTTAAAATAGCAGCAGATAGAAAAATTAAAACTTTTGTAGATTTGACTTATGATTTTACAGTCACTACAGCAAGAACAGATAAAATTTTATTAGACGCTGTAGTTGAGTCTGTGGCTGTCATACCAAGTGATCAAGACGAATATCAATTATATCTTTTAGTCAAAAGATACGTGAACGGATCAACAAGAAGATTTGTTGAATTTTTAACAAACTTTGAGTTTGGAGAGGCCCAGGACAATGCTTTTTTTGTAGACAGTGGACTGACATACGATGACGTTCCAACATCGACAATATCAGGATTAGATCATTTAGAGGGTGAAACTGTATCAATATTAGCAGATGGCGCAACGCATGCCGACAAAACTGTTAGCGGAGGCAATATTACATTAGATAGGACAGCACAAAAAGTACATGTAGGATTGAATTACAATTCAATATTGCAAACCTTACGTATCGAGGCTGGATCACAGCAGGGTGTTGCACAATCTAAAATAAAAAGAATAAACGAAATAACTGTAAGATTACACAAAACGTTAGGTGTTGAAGTTGGCGGTGATTTAGACAACATGGAAAACATACCTTTTAGATCAAGTGCAGCTATCATGGGTTCACCAATAGATTTATTTTCTGGTGATAAAAAGATTGAGCTGCGGGATGATTACAACACAGACGGACATGTATTTGTACGACAATCACAACCTTTACCATTAACAGTGTTATCAATCTATCCTGAAATAACAGTATATGATTAAAATTGTACCGTTCTCATTTGAACATGCAAAGTACATAGCGTATAACGAAATGAACGCAGAAATAGTTAATGTAAAGGAAAGATACATGTCAAACCTTGAGCAGCTTGTAAAACCTGAAACAAGTTGGACAGGCATGATTGACGATAAAATCATTGCATCAGGAGGCATGGTGCAATTGTGGGATAATGTTTATGAAGGCTGGATTATGGCAACAGCTGACATAAAGAAACATCCAATAAGCACAGCAAGAATAATAAAAAAAATTTTTGCAGAGGTCATGGAAAAGCATGACGTACATCGACTGCAAACAACTGTAAAAGCAGATTACGAAATAGGACACAAGTTTGCAAAATGGCTTGGCCTAGAAAAAGAGGGATTGATGAAAAAATATTTAGACGACAATGATTATTATTTATATTCGAGGATTTACTAATGGCTAGTTCAATATTAAGTGCAGGAGCATCAGTTTTAGGCGGCAGAGCTGCTGAAGACGAAGGTGCTTTTAATAGACAAATAGAGCAGCGTAATGCAGCTAAATTAAAACAAGATGCAGAAACAGCTATCAAATTAGGTGAGAGAGACGTAAAAATATTTCAGCGTAGATTTGATAATTTACAAGCACAAACAGAAATGGCCTTTTTAAAATCTGGCGTTAGATTAGAAGGCACAGCTCTCGAAGTACTAGAAAACAACTATGCTTTGGCAGAGCTGGAAAAAGAAACGATACGATACAACGCAAAAGTTTTATCTGCTGATAAAATTGAAATGAGTGTCATATCAGAAATGCAGGGTGAAGCTGCCTACGCTAGAGGCAAAAATCAGAAAAAATCTTCATACTTGCAAGCTGGCAGCACGCTGCTTGGAGGTGGCGCAGAAGCATCAGCGCAAAAAGATTCTGGTAATAAATATTGGTGGTTAGCATAATGGTTAAAATTCCTACATACGAAACACAAACACAAGCAATTGCTCCTATAAGCAGAACAAGACCTCAGTTAGATTCTGGTGCGTCAAGAGTTTTTGACGACCTGGCTAGATTTGCAGATGCAGCGGGTGATGCTGCTATGACAATTAGTGAGAAACACACAAAAATAAGACAGGACACTGAGTTCTATAATAGTATAGAAAAATTACAAAAGGGTGATCCTGACAACAATCAGCCAGGAGTAAATGAATATTTTATTACAGCCTCACAAAGTAATGATTTTCCAAACGCACTAGGTGATTTTAATAATTTATCAAAAACTTGGATGACAACAATTGCAGAGGGTATTGATGATGATGTCGTGCGGCAAAGATTTTTAATAAAAGGTGGAGAGTATATAACAAACAATTATTTGCAGGCAGAAAAAAATATTTTTGTAAATGCAAGAGAATCGTACAACACCACTATTAAAGAACAAATAAATACAGAAATAAGCAATTATATAAACGCAACTAACGCAGACGACAGTTTGGGAGCTGCTATGGCACACGATGCGTTGTTTGGCAAAAAAGACGCAGCTGGTAATATTACTGCAATGTCAATGGGTGAAAGACTGGATGACAGAGGCATGTTGCCGCCAGGTATAACCGCTGATCAATTTGATGCACAAACTGAGGCATCGTTAGAAGCTGTGTTTGCTGCAGACTTAATTGAAAACAATCCAGGTGAATTTATTAGACTAGACGGTGAAGGGTTTTTTGACAAAATAGATGCATCAAAACTTAACCCTTTACGAGCCAAGGCTAAAGCTAATCTTACTGCACAAACTATAAACAGATTAATTACATACTACCCTATAAACGGTGACGCAAGTTTTGAAGACTCACAAAAACTATTTGAGGAAGCTACAGCTGGCACTTTTGGTGGTGACGAAATTTTTCAAAGTTTATACAACACTCTTGACCAGGAAGGTAAAAATCTTTTTCAGGATGCAATCAGTCAACGTCATAATCAACAAAAATCTGAAATACAAGCAACAAGAAACAATCAACAATTCCGTGAACAAGAAGCAAACAAAGAAATGTTTATGGAAGCCATGCAAACAATCAATTCAACTTTGAGTATTAATGATATTGAAAATACTCAATGGATTGGCGTTGAGGGTGAAAGAATGAAACAATCTTTGATTGATTTAGTTGTAAAACGTGAAAGCGGAGAGCTACCATCAGACGGTAATTTAAGAATGTATGACGCAATATTTGACAGAGTTGCAAACAAAGAGATAACTTCATTGTATGATCAATTTACTTTACCTGGAGAAACAGAAGCTAAAAGCATAGCAGAACGTACAGGCGGCCCTGGTGGATTAGGTTTTAATCAATTTAACACTTTTGCAAGTTTGATAAGCAATAGAAACAATGACGAAGTAGTACAAAACGAGCAAGACTTCCAACGATTCTTGAAAGCATACGAACAACAAATATTAGGTAGCCCTGCTATGACACAAGGCAATGTCAAAGCACAACAGCGTTATTTTGATTTTGTATTAGAAATGAGAGCTTTTTTTGACAAAGGCATAGCAGAAGGAAAAACGGCAACTCAACTTTTATCATCACCAAGTCCTGATTTTATTTTAAAAGATATATTACAAAATTACATTGTAGGAACTGACGTTTTGATGAGAGAGATGCTAGAATCTTTTATACCACCTGAACAAGCAGATGTAGTAAGCACAGAAAGACAAGATTGGTTAGATCGTGCTAAAGAATTTAATCCAAACAATTTACCTTATGGGGAATGGATTACAACACCTGAGTATCAAGAATATAAAAAGTTAGAACCTAAATTACAAGCAGAATGACAATCTTTACTGATATAGAAGAAATGCAGGCCCTAGGTGCATCTGAGCAAGAAATACTTTTGTACAGGCAAAATAAAATACAGGAGATGCGTGCAATAGGAGCATCAGATGAAGAAATATCTATACAGCTAGGCACGCCTAAAATAGATGCCACAACACAAAAAAAATATTGGCAAGATTTAGAAGAAACAAGACCACTGACTTTTACAGAAGAAGCAGAACAAAAATGGCTGCAAAAAAACAACTCAAAACAAAATTTTATACCTGAGGTAAGTTATCAGCCTGGCGGGCCTGTTCTTGATCCTGTTTCACAAATGATTGTTGAAAAACAAGAACAAAGTCCGATAGATAACAAATTTGAGTTTGGCAGATATTTTAAGAGAGGACTTGGCATGTCAAATGCCAACCTTATGTTTCAATATTTTACTGACGGATCTTTACCGCAAGGATACAGTTTTGATCAAACACAACCCTCAAGATTTGAAAGAGTCACAGAACAAGTAGCAAACATCCTTGCTGATTTACCTATTTATGCCTCAACAGCTTATTTAGCTGGTAAAGTTGAAAAAGGCAAAACAGGTGGTTTAGCTCCTTTGTATGCTGCAGGTTTTGTAAATGGAGCAATCAGAGAAAGTTTTATACAAGCACTAGAAAGAGGAGACGTTGATACCTGGGGTGAGTGGTGGGATATTTTTACACATGAATCAATAGCTGCTGGAAACAAAGAAGGTCTTACACTAGCTGGTTCAATCGGTATGGGTAAAGTTGCTAAAACCCTTGCAACAAAAGCGTTGGCAACACCAACAGCAAAGAAATACGGTTTATCTAGAGAGCTGGCAGCAATACCTGAATACTTAGCAACAGTAGGTGGTTTTAACATAATAGGCGGATTGCTTGAGGGGGAAATGCCAACCAAGCAAGAGGTTATAGATTCTTTTTTTGTTGTTGGTGTTCTTATGGGTGGTGCAAGAGCTACACAATATGGTGTTGAAAAATACAAACAAAAAATAAGAGAATCTGAAAAACCTCCACACGAAACAATACTTGATATTGAAAAAAGCAAAATAACAAAAGAAGATATTGCAAGTAAGAACAATACAGACAGAACAAACGGGTATATTTTAACCCAGGAACGTTTAAATAATTTAAGAAGAAAGTTTGATGAAGGGCCACTTGAATACAGAGAATCTAAAGAATTAAAATTTTTAGAGGAAGCACAACGTAATCAAGAAATACCTGGTCAAAGAGATGCACAGCTTACACCTGATACAGTCAACTCTATTCCATTAAGAGATTTGTTGAATGAAAATTTATATAACAAAAGAAAAGTACGCAGCATACTTGAAGATCCAATAATTGAAAAACATCCTGAATTAATTAAGTTAGAGGCAGAAGCCAATAGAATAAAACCTACAGAAAAAATAGCTGAAGAAGCAGGACTATATACTCGTGAAACAGGATTTGCTGAAGCCTGGCAAAAACAAAACAATTGGAAAACTGTCATTGAAGAATTGTCAAACTCAGAAGTATCTTTTAACAATAGAAAAGCAATTTTATTATTAGGTGGCGCAGCTACAGGCAAGTCAAGTTATGGAAATAGAATAAATCAAGGTAAAGAAAAATATCAAACTGTTGACCCTGACATGGTAAAAGAACATCCTCAGTTTAAAGAAACCTATCAGGGCGGCAAAGGAGCAAATGCTTTACATTTAGAAAGCAAAGCAATAGCTGCAAAAATATTAAGCAATCTAGTTAATCAGGGCAAAAACATAATATACCCAATGGTAGGCTCTGGCGGCACAGGAAAAATACAACAAGTCGTAGATGCTTTACAAAAAAAAGGGTATGAAATAAGCGTTGCATATTTAGAAATACCTAGGTCAGAAGCCATTTACAGGGCAACAAAAAGGGCCTTGGAGAATGGCAGATATGTACCACTTGACTATGTTAAAAATGCAAGTAAAAATTCGGAGATAAGTTATGAATACGCAAAAACAGCAAAAGAAGTCGTTGAATCAAAAAGAATCGACAACAGCGGCAGCAGACCAAAAATTACAGAACAATCAACAAAGTCTGGCAGAGACGATGTTGGAGCAAGACGAGATGGGGATAGACCTGGTGATAAAGGAGCTGAACCAGTCACCATCCAAGACAGGATAAGTTTTGAACCGCCTCCTGATCCAAAATTTAGTTTTACAAAATTTAGAAACGATTTAGTAAAAGATTACATAGATAAACTACATCCTATTTTGTTAGCTGTTCGCAGAACAGAACAAGGTAAAATACAGGGTGGTGAGCTGAACGCATACGAACAATTAAGAATACAGCCAGGCATGGTGGGCCGTGCTGAACATTTTATTAATACAGGTACTTTAAAATTTTCTGATTTATCAATAGCTGGTAAAGGTTTGTTTGATATTTTATCACCACTGAAAAACGCAACTGAATATAAAGCGTTTGCAGAATATGCAGTAGCAAAAAGAGTTGTTGAATTATCACAAAGAAAAATAGAAACAGGCGTAGATATTGCAAAAGCAAAAGAAGTTATACAAAGAGGCAAAGAAAAATACGAAACAATATTTAGAGAAATCAATCAGTATAATGTCGATTTATTAACATATCTAAAAGATGCAGGTATAATTACTGAAAAAGCATACAAAGTTATGCTTGAGGCCAACAAAGATTACGTTCCGTTTGGTAGAGTTATGCAAGAAGGCTCAGAGGGTGGCAGCATAGGAAAAACTGTAAGCAACCCAATCAAACAAATGAAAGGTAGTGAAAGAGTTATTATTGACCCGTTAGAAAGTATTTTTAAAAATACATATCATTTTATAACACTTGCCGAACGAAATATTGCAAACAAAAAATTTATTGATTTTACACAAAAGCATAAAGCAGATTTTCCTGAGGTATCTGAAGTCAAGGGAAAAGCAAAAGCATTGCAAATAAAAAAAGGTGAGTTAGACAACGTATTAAGTGATGCTGCAAAAGCTGATATTGCAACACTAGAAAATTTAACAATATTTAGACGAGACGGTGTAAAGGCAGGTGAAACACAAATTGTTGTTTTTAGAAATGGTAAAAAAGAAGTATGGGAAGTTGGCAGAGATTTTGCTGAGGCTATTAATGGTCTAAATGCCTCCGCATCTAGTGGATTAATTAATTTTCTATCTATGCCTGCACGATGGCTGCGATCTGGTTCAACACTTGCACCAGATTTTTTTCTACGAAACCTTTTACGAGATACAGGTACAGCTGCTATTTTTAGTAAATCTGGCAGAGGTATTGGTGGATTACCAATAATCACTACGTTTCGTGGATTAATACACATGTATCGTGGCAGAGATAAAAAAGTTGCAGACAGCATTGTTAGAGACTTTGAAAAGTCAGGTGCTATGCAATCGATGCTAGTTAGCTTTGATAGAAAATATTTTGACAAAAAAATTCTAAATGAGTTGTACAACACTCCTGTACGTAATTTAATAAAAAGCCCATTAGAAACATTAAGAATTTTTTCTGAATTAGCAGAACAAACAACTAGGGTAGCTGAATTTAATACTGCATACAAAAAAGCAAAAGCAGAGGGATTATCAGAAAAAGCAGCATTAGAACGAGCTGGTTTTGAAGGACGAGATATTACAATTGATTTTGCTAAAATTGGTGCAAAAATGCAAGCTGTTAATAGAATTGTAGCTTTTATAAACGCAAGAGTGCAAGGCTATGCAAAATTGTATGAGTCTTTTAGAGATCAACCTATGCGTACTTCTGCAAGAATATTTGCACAAATTATGCTGCCGTCAGCACTTCTTTGGTATGTAAACAAAGATGACCCTGTTTATAAGGCTTTACCTACATGGCAAAAAGATCTGTTTTACATAGTTATTGTTGGAGAGGGAGATGACGCAACGGTTTACAGAATACCAAAACCGTTTGAATTAGGAGTAGTTTTTGGCACAGGTACAGAAAAATTATTGGATTTTGTCACTGACAGAAGCAGTGACGATGATCTTAAAAAGTTTGTTGGAGATCTATTAGAAGATAACACAAAGGGCCTGATGCCTATACCACAGTTTTTAATGCCGTTTGTAGAAAATTATTTCAATAAAAGTTTGTTTACAGGACAACCTATTGTACCAAGAGGCACAGAGGGTATCTTACCAGAATATCAACACAGTCCATATAATAGTGAGGTATCCAAAGCACTTGGCACTATTATAGCTGAAATAGACAAAGAAACCTTAGCTGCGTCACCAGCAAGAATTGATTCATTGATCAGGGGGTGGACAGGTACATT
>VTLG01003635.1_pt1 | contig 20041 bp, 32 predicted proteins | sample 4694571 | NCBI WGS metagenome assembly VTLG01 (sample SAMN12604809, study PRJNA352737) | marine metagenome | biome: ENVO:00000447; feature: ENVO:00000209|ENVO:00000569|ENVO:01000036; material: ENVO:00002151; isolation source: viral sequences binned using virsorter ... | reverse complement strand
TGGCCTACACCTATCGGGCTACGGTGAGAGGGAGTTGCTCCGTCGCCGTTGCCATTCCATAGTGGTCACATCGTTTAAACTTTGTCAACTAGATTTTATTCCAATAAGTTTTTTATACTACGTATAACTTTTTCATTGGATCGCGCTATGCCCCATATGCATACCTCGGTGAAAGAACGCCTGTTTGCTCGGTACGTAGCCGAAGGCCACACGCAGAGTGAGGCGGTACGTAAGGCGGGATACACAGGTAACCCAGCAAAGCTGGGAAGTAAGTTGGTTAAAAGGGAGGACGTTTTGGAGTTAATAGATCGTAGATCTAAGGAATTGGAGGAGGAAAGGGCTATATCTCTCTCTGATCACCTAGAATCGCTGGCATCTCTTCGAGATGAAGCCAAGGTTGCTGGGCAATATAGCGCAGCTATCCAAGCAGAGCATCACAGAGGCAAAGCCAGTAGGCTTTATGTGGATCAGCAGCACGTAGTGGAGCAGAAGGTCGAGTCACCTACGGTGATCTTAGAGCGTTTAAACAATTTGCTATCGCAGGACTAGTGCGCATTATGCCTAGGAGTCCCATGGGCGATGCGTTTACACGTCGTGGCGCACCCCGCACCCCCTGTGCGCAGCGCAGGAGTCCCACACATACCTATATATACAAATTCTGACATTCAAAGACCCCCACTTTACAAACCCCCTACCCCTGTAAACCAGTTCTTACTTTCCGGTTTACACCACGAAAAAATTTTATAATAAGTAAAAACCATTTCTGTTAACTAAATGTTAGTTGACATATATGTAATGGTTGACATTGTGTAGTTTTGAAGAGGGGCCGGAGAGCCTAGGGGACTCTCCAGCCAATTCGGGTTGTGTTAGACCCGAAGTAAGGGACTGTCTTGCTTTGCTAAGCGTTATCTATACTATACTGCAATACATGGATACACAAGAACAGTTTAAACAACTTAAGGATAAGCTGACTCCTGAGAAGTTGATGTCCCTTGATGCCTCTACTCGTAAGCAAGTGCTTGCTTTGATGAATGATCTTGAAGTATCTGTCACTAGGGAGAAGGGTCAGGAGTCGTTCTTGGACTTCTGTTCCTCTGTATGGCCCGCTTTTATAGAGGGGCATCATCATGTCAAGATGGCTAAAGCGTTTGAGAGAGTCGCTTCTGGTGAGCTTAAGAGGTTAATTATTAATATGCCTCCTCGTATGGGTAAGAGTCAGTTGACTTCTTGGTTGTTGCCAGCGTGGATAATGGGGAAGGCTCCCGATAAGAAAATCATTATGGCATCCCACACCGCCGAGCTTGCTGTTAGGTTTGGTCGTATGGTTCGTAACCTGATTGGTAGTGAGGAGTACGAGAACGTATTCCCAGAGGTTTCACTCACCGCTGACTCTAAAGCGGCTGGTCGCTTTGATGTATCAGGGGGAGGAGAGTATTTCTCCGTGGGTGTAGGTGGCGCAGTCACAGGTCGTGGTGCGGATCTACTCGTCATTGACGATCCCCATTCTGAACAACAAGGTCAGCAAGCTGATCCTAAAGTCTTTGATAGTACCTATGAGTGGTTTAGTTCTGGCCCTCGCCAGCGTTTACAACCCGGAGGTGCAATCATAATCGTTATGACTCGTTGGAGTCAGAAAGATCTTTGTGGTCAGATACTGCGTGATTCTATCACAAGAGAGGGTATGGATGAATGGGAAGTTATCGAATTACCCGCAATACTTCCTTCAGGCAGATCGCTATGGCCTGACTACTGGCCTGTCGAAGAATTAGAAAAACTTAAAGCTGAATTGCCTGTCGCTAAGTGGGAAGCTCAGTACCAACAGAAACCTACCTCAGAAGAGTCGGCAATCATTAAAAGGGATTGGTGGCAGCTATGGGAGGAAAGCCATCCGCCTTATGTGTCGTTTATTATTCAGTCGTGGGATACAGCGTTTATGAAACATGAACGAGCTGACTACTCAGCCTGTACCACATGGGGAGTCTTTTACGCCGATAACGATGAAGGACAATCTGCTCCCAACATTATCCTGCTTGATGCCCTGCAAGAACGATTAGAGTTTCCTGAGTTAAAGCAACGCGCCTTTGATATGTACAAAGAATGGCAACCCGATGCGTTTATTGTGGAAGCCAAGGCAGCAGGTGCGCCATTGATCTATGAGCTGCGCTCTATGGGCATACCCGTTACTGAGTACACCCCTTCTCGTGGCAATGATAAAATATCACGGGTTAATGCCATCGCAGACTTTTTTGCGTCAGGTATTGTTTGGGCACCCAAGAAACGCTGGGCAGAGGAAGTGGTTGAGCAGTTCGCTTCGTTTCCTGTAGGTGATCATGATGACTTGGTTGACTCATCGACACAGGCATTGCTGCGATTTAGGCAGGGAGGATTCATTGCACTTGACCATGACGAGCAACAAATTGATGATGTCAAGAGGATTGCTAACTATTACTAAGGCGTTTAAACTCTGTAAAACACGAGGTTATTTATGGCCGTAGATAAACCGATTGATTCGTTACAGATCGCGGATATACAAAGTCGTTTGGCAGAAGCGCCCGACCTCGTTGTCGAAATAGAAAACCCCGATTCCGTTTCTATGGAAACTGAAGATGGTGGTGTCGTTATTGATTTTGATCCTGATGCAGATGAGCTGCCTGTTGAATTTGATTCCAACCTTGCTGAGTACATTGATGAGATTCAGCTTGATGCGATTGCCTCTGAGTTAATTTCTGCGTATGAAGATGACAAGGCTTCCCGAAGAGAATGGGAAGAAACCTACATGGAAGGTCTGGATCTTCTCGGCTTAAAGATTGAGGATCGCACAGAACCGTGGCCCGGAGCTTGCGGCGTACATCACCCACTACTAGCCGAATCAGTTATTCGTTTTCAATCACAGGCAATCTCTGAAATATTTCCTGCTGCTGGCCCAGCTCGCACCAAGATTGTTGGTGAGGTAACCAATGATCTTCAAAAGCAAGCTGGCCGTATACAGAACTACATGAACTACCTGATTGTAGAAAAGATGTCAGAGTATCGCAGCGAAACAGAAAGGATGTTGTTTTCGTTACCCTTGGCAGGTAGTGCGTTTAAGAAAGTTTATTATGACCCTAGCATGGGTAGACCGTGTGCAATGTTTGTCCCGGCTGAAGACATGGTGGTTTATAACGGAGCAACCGATTTAAAAACCACAACACGCATGACTCATTTGATGCGTAAAACAAGTAATGAGATTCGTAAGCTACAGGTCAGCGGCCTGTATCGTGATGTGGAATTAAATTCACCTGATAACGAAATAGATCCAATCAAGAGTAAGTATGGTGAGATTACTGGTGAAACCGTAGGCTCTGGCATAGGCAGTGGGTATCTATCTGGTGAAAGCGTTCATACCTTGCTGGAAGTTCAGGTCGAGTTGGATCTTGAGGAATTTCCAGATGAGCAAGATGGAGAGGCAACAGGTATCGCGGTTCCCTATGTCGTTACTATCGACAAAGGCTCATCTACCATATTGTCCATAAGAAGAAACTATTATGAAGATGATCCTCATAAAATGCGTAGAGATCATTTTGTGCATTATGAATATATCCCCGGTCTTGGCTTTTATGGTCTAGGGCTGGTTCATCTAATTGGCGGTCTCGTTAAATCAGCCACATCTATACTTCGGCAGTTGGTAGATGCAGGAACCTTGTCTAACCTTCCGGGCGGGCTTAAGGCAAGAGGCATGAGAATTAAAGCTGACGATACGCCAATAATGCCCGGTGAATTTAGGGATGTAGATGTCCCCGGTGGCACGATTAAAGAGAACATATCGTTCCTACCTTACAAAGAACCAAGCGGCACGTTGTACCAGCTCCTCAATACAATTACTGAAGAGTCCAGACGATTCGCATCTATGGCAGATATTAAAGCTGCGGATATGTCTAATCAGGCTCCAGTGGGTACAACGCTTGCATTAATTGAACGCAACATGAAAGTTATGTCGGCAATACAAGCCAGACTTCATGCGGCAATGAAAGATGAATTAAAACTATTAGTCACGATTATTGAAGACTTTGGCCCTACGGAATATCCGTATCAGCCGTATGGTGAGCGTGATGATATTACTAAAGACTTCGATGGTCGTGTTGATGTAATACCTGTATCCAATCCTAATGCTGCAACAATGTCGCAAAGGATTATGCAGTATCAGTCAGCCCTCCAGTTATCTCAGCAAGCCCCGCAACTATACGATCTCCCCGTGTTGCACCGTCAGATGCTGGAGGCGCTGGGCATAAGAGATCCTGAGAACATAGTACCTGACAAAGAGGATTTGGAACCAAAAGATCCAGTGACAGAAAACATGGATTTAATCAATGGGGAGCCTATGAAGGCATTCTCTTATCAGGATCATCAGGCCCACATACAAACGCATATGTCTATGATGCAAGACCCCAAGCTGTTAGAGCTGCTTGGTCAAGCACCAAATCAAGAGGCGCTGCAAGCACAGATGTCTGCGCACATCGCAGAGCATTTAGCGTTTCAGTACAGGCAAGAAATACAAAGAGAGCTTGGCATGGAGCTTCCTCCAGAGGACATGGAGTTACCGCCAGAAGTCGAGGCAAAACTTGCCTCACTGGTTGCAGAAGCAGCAGCCCAGTTACTACAGAAAGATCAAATGGAAGTTCAGCAGCAACAGGCAGCAGAACAAGCAGCCGATCCGATCTTGCAGCTTAAGCAGAAAGAGCTTGAGATTACTGAACAGTCAGCAATTGCCAAGGCGCAGAACGAAGCAGAGCGTACCGCTAATGAGCAACGAAAGATTGAAGCAGATATGCGTAAAGCAGAAATGCGTGATGAGATTGAAAGACGCAAGCTAGATGCTAATGAAAAGTTAACTGGCGTTAAGGTTGCCGCAGATGCGGTAGAGTCTGCATTAGATCGAATGGCAAATGAGCAAGAGCTTAGTGAACAACAACGAACTAAAGGCGTTGAGATAGGCGCTCGTATTGCTGAATCTTTGCTTCGTAATACTATGGATGAAGAAAAATTATCTGCTGAAGAACGAAAAGCGGGCGCACAGATTGGTATGAAGATAGCTGAGCAAATTACTAACCCTAATAAGCCAGTAAGATAATGGCAGATTTTGTTGACCCGCAGTTTATAGATTTGATATTGTCGCGTTTAAACGAGGCAGAAGGTCACCTAAAGGAAACCTTGATTGCAGGAAGTATTGAGTCAATGGAACAATACAAAGTAGTGAGGGGTCAGATCGAAGGATTACAAATGGCTAAACGTGAGATCACGGAAGTCAGCGAAAAAATGTTTACTGAAATTTAGTACCACAGGGTACGAAGGTTAACCGCTTCCTTTTAAGCGGTATATTAAGGGTAAACGAAATGGACGTAGTAGCAGAAACTACAATACAAGCGGTGGAGGAAGCGTCTGATGCAGAAAAGGCGAAGCAGCTACCAGAACCATCAGGGTATCATATTTTAATTGGTATACCTGAAAGCGAAGAGAAAACGGATGGTGGGATACTTAAGGCAAGACAAACTATCGAAATTGAGGAAACAGCCACGATTGTTGGGTTTGTGCTTAAGTTGGGGCCAGATTGTTATCAGGATAAAAAACGTTTTCCAAGCGGGCCTTGGTGCAAAGAGGGCGACTTTATAATCATGCGTGCATACAGCGGAACAAGGATTAGCATACATGGCAAAGAGTTTAGACTTATTAATGATGACACAGTGGAAGCTGTTGTCGAAGATCCAAGGGGGATAAGTCGTGTCTGAAGTAGCATTTCCAGAACCACAAGAGCCTCAATCTGATTTAGATTTAAGCCCTCAAGCTATTGAGGATATAGAGATTGAAATAGTCGATGATCGACCTGTAGAAGATCAGAGAGAGGTAAGACCTCAAGCAGAGCCTTTTCGTCTTGACGAAGAAATAGACAACATGGACGAAGACGTTAAGAAAAGAACGAATCGTCTTAAATACGAATACCATCAGCAGCGTAGGGAAAAAGAAGAAGCCCAGCGTATGCGTGATGAAGCTATTCAATTTGCTCAACAGCAAAAACAGCAGAATGATCACCTTCAAGGATTAGTTGGAAGAAGTGAACAAGCATTGTTACAAAGCGTTCAAACTCGCACAGAGGCTGAGTTAGAAGCGGCAAAGCGTGCTTACAAGCAAGCCCATGAAGAAGGCGATACAGATGCTATGGTTGCTGCACAAGAGCAGTTATCAAAAATACAGGCAGATAGAACGTATATACAAAACTATCAGCCTCAAATGAATCCAGAGCCGAGTGTACCTGAACAGCAGATACCTCAACAACAAACGGCAACAGTGCCGCAACAGCAACCAATGGATCCAAATTTGGTTTCGTGGTTGCAAAAAAACCCTTGGTTCGGAGCGCCCGGAAATGAAGCCTTAACAGGCTTTGCCTATGGTTTAGACGAAATGTTGAATAACCGTGGCGTAGTAAGAAACTCACCTGAGTATTTTTCTGCGATTGATAAGACGCTTCGAGAAAGTTTTCCAAGAGCATTTGGTGTTGAACAAGAGCAGTCTGAAACAACACAACGAAGAACTTCTGCGGTTGTCGCCCCTGCTGGTAGGGCAGGTAAGAAATCCAGAAAGGTTAGGCTAAACGAAACGCAAGTTAGATTAGCAAAACGATTAGGGATTACTAACGAGCAATATGCAGCACAGTTGAATAAGGAGAATGTTTGATGGAAGAAGATGTTTTAGTCGGAGAGGAAACTCAAGACAGAAAGCCAAGGGATTTAGAGTCTCGCAATAATACAGCGCGAGAACAACAGTGGTCACCTCCACCTATATTGCCAGACCCAACACCTCAACCCGGATGGGTGTTTCGGTATATCCGAACATCTATGACAGGGCAAAGCGATGCGACTAATGTGTCACAACGTTTTAGAGAAGGTTGGGAACCTTGCAAGATAGAGGATCATCCAGAATTAGAAATCATTCCAGACCATGATTCACGATTCCCCGGATGTGTAGAAATCGGAGGATTACTATTGTGTAAAGCTCCAAATGAAGTTGCGGAAGCTCGTCAGCGTTATTACGAGAATGTAGCTGCTCAACAAATGCAGAGTGTTGATAATTCGTACATGAAAGAAAACGATCCAAGGATGCCTTTATTAAAACCTGATCGTAAAACTCGTGTCACGTTTGGGCGTGGTTCTTAAGAATCACATATATTTGTTTAAACGAGGTAACACATAATGGCTACTACAGCAGCCCCATCGGGTGCAAGACCTGTCAATACTACGAGCGCTAGTGGCTCGTTTAATGGCAAAGTTCAGCACATTAAGATAGCTAGTGGTTATGCTACTGGTATATTTTATGGCGATTTTGTTAAGTTAGTTTCTGCTGGTACTGTCGAAAAGGACACTGGCACAACTTCTTTAACTCCAATCGGTATATTCTTGGGATGTAAATACACAGACCCAAGCACAAATCAAATGACCTTTAATCAACAGTGGCCCGCTTCAACGGTTGCTAGCGATGCAGAGGCATATGTTATTACTGACCCCAACGTTGTATTTTTAATGCAAAGTGATGCAGCAATTGCTCAAACAGCTATTGGCGCAAACTTTGCCGTTGTACAAACAGCGGGATCAACATCTATTGGTCGAAGCAAAAATGCAGTAGACGGAAGCACCGTAGCAACTACTAACACGCTACCGCTAAGAATCTACGATTTTTGGACAGGGCCAAATAGCGCAATCAATGACACCTATACAGATGTCATTATGAAATTCAATGTTGGTCATCAGTACGTTAATACTACTGGCGTATAAAGGAGATTAAAGAATGGCTATTTCAAGAGCGCAAATGCTTAAGGAACTCCTGCCGGGACTTAATGCCCTTTTTGGCTTGGAGTACACTAAGTACGAAGACGAACACGCAGAAATCTATGAGACTGAATCTTCAGATCGTTCATTCGAGGAAGAGGTTAAGTTGAGTGGATTTGCTGCGGCCCCAGTTAAGGACGAAGGTTCAGCTATCAGCTATGATACTGCGCAAGAGTCTTTCACTGCTAGGTATAATCACGAGACAGTTGCGATGGGTTTCGCAATTACAGAAGAAGCTATGGAGGACAACCTCTATGACTCACTGTCTGCTCGTTATACCAAGGCATTGGCAAGAGCTATGGCTTACACTAAGCAAGTCAAAGCTGCTAATCCTCTTAACAACGGTTTCACTAATTCATTTCAGTCTGGTGACGGGGTAAACCTATTCACTGCATCTGGTGATGGTGTTACTGGTGGTGACGGTCACCCAACAGTTGACGGTGGTAAGAACGATAATCGTCCTGCTACTGGAACTGATTTGAATGAAACGTCACTTGAAGCAGCGGTTATCCAGATTGCTGGATGGACTGATGAGCGTGGTCTACTGATCGCAGCTCGTCCTAGAAAGTTGATTGTTCCACCTAACAATATGTTTGTGGCAACTCGTATTCTACAGTCAGAGGGAAGACCTGCGACTGCGGATAACGACATCAACGCAATCCGTACTAACGGTACAATTCCAGAAGGTTACTCTGTCAATCACTATTTGACAGACACTAACTCATGGTATCTGATTACAGACGTACCTAACGGTATGAAGCACTTTGAACGTGCTGCTTTGGAAAATTCGATGGACGGTGATTTTGATACAGGTAATGTTCGATACAAGGCGCGAGAGCGTTATAGTTTCGGCGTATCTGACCCATTGGGAATTTTTGGATCACCCGGATCGTCTTAAAAATATGGGGGGAGCTTGCCTCCCCCTTGTTACCTGACTGTTGTATAATCAACAGACACTAGCCAAGACAGGAGACAATACATGGCTAATACTACTTTCACAGGTGCTGTAAGATCTGAAAGCACCTTCAAGACCGTAAGCAAAAATTCTAGCACTGGTGCTATTACTGAAATTGCAACTCTTGGTGACGGGCCTGTTAGCCTTTCCGATGGAGATGTAACGCTTACTAACGCAACTCATAGCGGCAGGATTCTGTTTGTTCCAGATGGCGGTCAAGATAATACTTATACGTTGCCAGCTCCTATTGCTGGATCTGTGTTTAGATTTGTTTACGCTGGCGGCGCTGCCGATGCTACTGATGCTCTTATTATTACTCCCGGCAATAGTAATTTTTATATTGGCGGTGTGACCTTATTGGATACAGATGGTGACTCAATCAGCAGTGTTTTTTCTAATGGAAGTTCAAACAGCAGTATTCAATTAAATGTTCCTGCTGGATTTGATGTGACTATAGTTGGTTTAAATACCACCAATTATCAAATCTTTGGAAATGTTACGAGTACCACTGCACCTGCATTTGCTGACCAGTAATAGGAGGCATTTATGGCTGACGCAGTATCAACCCAAACTATTCAAGATGGCCCTAAAACAGCCATCTTTAAGTTTAACAATGTTAGTGATGGAACGGGTGAAAGCGCAGTAACTAAAATAGATGTTTCTGCGTTAACGCCAAGTATTACGGGTGCATCTTGCTCGTCTGTTGTTATACAAAAAATCTATTATCAAACTATTGGTATGGGCGTAAAGATATTATTTGACGCTTCTACCGATGACCTTGCGTGGCAATTAGCTGCGGATTGGACTGATACATTAGACTTTTCAGAGTTTGGATTACCAGATCCATTATCCTCTGGAACTACAGGCGATGTGAAGTTTACTACGACAGGCCACTCTAGCGGTGATGTTTATGTTGTTGTAATGCAAGTTGCGAAAAGGTTTGGATAATGCTTAGTGAATTTGATGAAAAGATGGTCTCGCTTTTGTTTTGTCTTACTGATCCTTCCGATCCTTGCAATATAGTTATATCGCTGGATCAGGATGTGGATGTAGTAATACTAGAAACTAAAAGCGCTATACCTGTAGCGCACAAAATGTCGCTAGAGCAATTCCTTAATATGCCAGATCAAACAATTAAACAACTAGGTAAGGAGCTGCAAAGCTCTTTAAAAAAGGTGATTTAATGGCTCAAAGCAAAATAACCAAGGTTATGAAGGAGTTTAAAGCTGGAGACTTGGAAACAGGATCTGGTGAAAAAGTTACTAGCCCGAAGCAAGCTATGGCAATTGCTATTTCTGAACAGAAAGAAGCAAAGAAAATGGCAGAGGGTGGAATGGTTCCTGAACCTAAAACTGTTGCTCGTGGAAGCGGTGCAGCTCGAACTCAATACTTTAGGAAGAATGGATAATGCCAGATACTATAGATACAAAAAAAGCCTTAAGAGAAGCGCTTATGCAAGGAGCTTCAGTGGCTGGTTTTGGCGAAGCAAATGAATTTGTTTCTGATAGCAATGCTTTTGCAGAAGATCAGCGTAAAGTTATGCGTGATTCTGAAAAAGCTAAAATGGCATTGAAAGCCGCTATGAAAGCAGCAACTGGGGCAAGAGGCTCTTTGTCTGAAGCAGCAAGAGAGCAAGCTGCAATGGAGGCTTATAATGCACCCATACCTATTAGGCGTTTATTTGATCCATCAGGAATGAAGGGCGGCGGAAAGGTTTCTAAGTCAGGGCGATCATATCGCGGTTATGGCAAAGCTCGAATACCTAGCTAACAGAACTAATAGTATACGGGAATATACTATTCGTAAGGAGATCAGGGAGTGGTCGTTTAATTGGCTAGAGGAGCCTGATGATCGTTATAACGGTATGTCTCCATGCCCGTATGCAAGACGAGCATGGAATGATGACAAGGTTTTTATAACGTTTAAACACCTTAAGAGTTATTGGTCTGTGTTTGATGTTTTAGAAAACTTCAATGATGAAAAGGACTTAACTATTATTGCAGATACGCAGTATGAAAAAGAGCCTGAAGAGTTTCATCAAAGATTAGTTGGCATTAATCACGGAATAGCTAATGGTGCATTTGGTGATAAAAATCTTTGGGTGATGGGTTTTCATCCAGATGATGAAGAGCATGAAGGAATGCTTGATTATGAAGACGATGCTCCTATTGAGTATGACACAAGCAGTCTTTTAATCCCGCCAGATGAAGAAGAAATATATGCCATGATATTTATTCAAAGGCTTGATAAGTTGCAGGAAGCTGCTTACAAGTTAAAGCCCACTGGATATTATGAAGCCATGTTTAAGGATTCAGAGCCATCTCATATCTTTGAATTAAGAGAACAGTTTTATAAACAACTTAAGGAAAATTAAGATGCCCGGAAAAAAGCCAATGAAGAAAGTTGGAGTAAACAAGAAGAAGCGGCCCAAGGCTATGCGTGGCGGCAGAATGGTTGGCAAGCCAATGAAAAAGGTTGGGGTCAACAAGAAGAAACGACCCAAGTAATTCGGAGGAATTATGGCTGATAAACTAAAGGTAGTTGAAAATGGCTACAGCTTGCTTACAGGAGATCCTGTATATCAAATTGCAAATGCTGAAGACGAAGTTGTAGATGTTGGGCCTTATACAAAGAAAGAAGCGGATGCAGCTTTAAAGGCATTAGCTCCTAAAAAAGCAGAGACTAAAAAAGAACCTGCTGTTAAAAAAGCTCCAGCTAAAAAAACTACAAAGAAGTAAAGTATGGCTACTAGCGGAACCTACACATTTAATTTAGATCTTGGAGATATAGTCGAAGAGTCGTTTGAGCGTGCTGGGTTAGAAGCAAAGAGTGGTTATGACTACAGAACAGCTAGGCGTAGCTTAGATTTATTATTTTTAGAATGGCAAAACAGAGGATTAAACCTTTGGACTATTCAAGAAGGATCTCAAGCTATAACGTCTGGTACAGCTCGATACACCTTTAGTAGTGATGTTTTGGATATTGTTGAAGCGTTTATACGAACAGACGCAGGTAATACTAGTAAGCAAACAGATCAGATGCTTACAAGAATATCTGTTAGTCAGTTTGCGCATTTAACAAATAAGCTGTCATCTTCTAAGCCATTGCAGTATTGGCTAGAAAAAGACCCCGCTGCAATATCTATAAATCTTTGGCCTGTGCCTGACTCAACGCAAACATATACGTTGATTTATTATTATCTACAAAAAGTTGAGGATACTGGTAGTCCGGCAACTAACAACGTTGATATACCTTCTAGGTATTTGCCTTGTATGGTTGCTGGTCTTGCGTATCAAATAAGTCTTAAAAAGCCAGAGGTTGCAGACAGAATACCTGTGTTAAAGCAAGTGTATGAAGAGCAATGGTCATTGGCTGCTGATGCGGATCGTGATAAGTCATCACTGTTTTTTACACCCGGAGGGTATAGAACGGTATGAGTATATACGCTAGTGGTAAATATGCTTTTGGATATTGCGATATTACAGGCTTTAGATACAAGCTAAGTGATTTGGTTCCTTTAATAAGGGATGGCAGAGATACTGGACTTCGTGTTGGATATGACCAGCTTGATGTTGATAATCCCCAGTACGAACTTGGTCGCATGAGTATTACAGATCCTCAAGCCTTAAGAAATCCAAGACCACCTAGAGCGTTAGCTGATTCAAGAAAAATGTTTGCCTTTGATCCTGTTGGTGGTGGTATAACTGAGCTAGGTAGCAGAACAGTTGGTTTAGATATACACGCTGAAGTTGGCAAAGTAACAGTGAGTACATCCTAATGGCTTGGACATATACTACATTAACTCAGGCAATTAAGGACTATACGGAAAATACTGAGACAACCTTTAGTAATAACATTGCGCGTTTTATTGTTTCAGCAGAAGAAACAATACTTAGAACAGTACAGCTTCCTAACTTTAGAAAGAATGTAACGGGTACGTTGACAGCTAGCAGCCCTTATTTATCTACGCCATCAGACTTTTTGTTTCCTTATTCATTAGCAATTGATAACTCTGGCTATGAGTATTTAATATTTAAAGATGTTAATTATATGAGGGAGCTGTATCCAGTTGCTGCAACTACTGGCGTTCCTAAATACTACGCATTGTTTGATGACACAACGTTTATAGTTGGGCCTACGCCCGGATCAAACTACACAGCAGAGCTTCATTATTTTTATGAGCCTACTTCAATTACTACGTCTGGAGATGGAACAAGCTGGCTAGGAGATAATGCTGATAATGCGTTGTTGTATGGCTCTTTGGTTCAGGCGTATATATTTATGAAAGGTGAGCCAGATGTTGTTCAGCTTTATCAAAAGCAATTTGATGTTGCGTTAGGACAATTAAAATTAGAAGCAGATGGTTATGATCGAACAGATGCCTATCGAACAGGTCAAATTAAAATGAGGACTAGCTGATGTTTACTATGGATGTTGGAATGTCAGCGGGTAGTGTAAGCGTAGAGACCACAGAGCATAGAGGTTTTACTCCTGAAGAAATTGCAAAACGAGCTTGTGAAAAGATTATTAGTATATCTGAAGGAACCGACCCAGTATTAAAGGCGCAAGCAGAAGCGTTTAAACAGCGTATGTATTATGTCATAGTACAGGCGTGCCAAGATGCAATATTAAGCAATCAAACAACGTTGCATAATATGCTAAGTAAACAAGGCCATGAAGATATGGCTGATATTATAAGGAGATTATAAATTGGCTATTACTCAAGCTGTAACAACCTCGTTTAAGTCCGAGCTGTTGCAAGGAATACATAACTTTCATAATGGCTCTGGTGGTGGTACTACAACTACCACAGGTACAGGCAATACATTTAAGATTGCTTTGTTTACTAGCGATGCAACTATGTCAGCGTCTACTACAGCTTACGCAACAACTAACGAAGTTTCTGCTACAGGCACAGGTTATACCGCTGGTGGTAATACGCTAACTAACGTAGATCCAACTACATCAGGAACTACAGCACTTACAGACTTTGCTGATACTACTTGGTCTAGCAGCTCAATTACTGCAAGAGGGGCGTTAATTTATAACTCCTCTACTACAGCAGGGTCAGCTAACAGGGCAGTTGTTGTATTAGATTTTGGTGCAGATAAGACATCTACAAGCGGCGACTTTACTGTTGCTTTTCCAACAGCAGATGCGAGTAACGCAATAATTAGGATTGCATAAGGTCTAATGTGGCAGATGTCAAAGTTGTATTTGATGGATGGAATTCCTCGTCTCATGGATGGGGTGAGGGAACGTGGGGTAATGGGTCTGCTTTCCCAGCAAGTACAGCGTCTGTCGGATCTGTTTCAGTTAGCGCGGATGCGAATGTCACAGCAACAGGAAATTCGGCAACAGTCTCTGTCGGATCGGTATCTGTATCCGCTAGTGCGAGTGTGTCTGTATCTGGCAATGCTGCTACTGCAAGCGTTGGTTCGGTTAGTGTCACAGGTACGGCAAATGTATCGCTATCAGGTAACTCAGCTACCGCATCGGTTGGATCGGTATCAGTCTCTGCCGCTGCAAACGTATCGCCAAGTGGAAACTCGTCTACAGTCAGTCTGGGATCGGTTACGGTTACTGGTACAGCAACGGTATCCCCGACAGGAAACTCTGCAACAGCATCTGTTGGCAGCGTTACGACGATTACAAGCAATACGATTAATGTCAGTAGCACAGAGCTTGTCGCGTCTACGTCAAGCGTTAGCATCAATGGCGACGCAATTGTTGGGGTATCGGGTAATTCGGTTACGGTATCAACAACTACCCCGCTTGTTTGGAGCTTGGTTGATGACAGCCAAACAGCAAGCTGGTCGGGGATTAGTACAAGTCAAACGCCAAATTGGACGGTTATTGATGATAGCCAGACACCTAATTGGAAAGAGGTAGCCTGATGGTTCGCAAGGTAAAGAAAGTAATTAAGGGTTTAGAAAAGGCATCTAAGACCCACAAGAAACAAGCAGATACTTTAAAAAAGCATTTGTCTTCTATGAAAAAACCCAAAGTTAAAACTAAGAAAAGGTAGCTTATGGCAACTTACGTTAATGATTTAAGATTAAAAGAGATCGCCACTGGCGATGAATCTGGAACTTGGGGAACAAGTACAAATACGAATTTGGAGCTAATCGCTGAAAAATTTGGGACAGGAAGCGAGGCTCTTTCGGACGCTAGTACAGCAACCATTACGATGGCTGACGGTTCTAGTGATGCATTTCGCTCTTTGGCCCTTACTCTGACAGGTTCTCTCTCACAGGCTTGCACAGTCACGTTAGCTCCAAATACTCTTTCTAACGTATGGGTAGTTCAGAACTCCGCTGGCGACACAGTTACACTAAGCCAAGGCACAGGCGCAAATGTGGTAATACCAAACGGAGGTATCCGCATGGTTGCTACGGATGGTGCTGGGTCTGGAGCAGCGGTTACTGATGTCCTAGACGTACTAGGCGGTACAGGCAACGTAGGACTAGGTTCAGGTGCGTTTGGCACAGGACTGACTACAGGCACAGATAACGTGGCTATTGGCGAGAACGCTGGTGATGCGTTGACTACTGGGTCTGATAATACCTTGATTGGAGACAATGCGGGTGGCGCATTGACAACTGGGGGAAATAACGTAGCTGTCGGCTCTAGTGCGCTTCTTACTGAAGATGGAAATGGTAACAATGTTGCAGTAGGTTTTGAGGCACTTAAAGTATTAAATGCTGGTTCGGATGCTTATAACGTAGCTATTGGTTACCAAGCTGGCGCATCAATCACTACGGGTACGTCAAATACTTTGATCGGTGGAGTTTCTGGAGACGTTATAACAACAGGATCGAACAATGTTGGTGTCGGAATTAACTCGTTAGGCTCTCTTACAACTGGGAGCCAAAATGTAGCCATCGGCACTGCTACTTTAGATGTAATTACTACCGCAGATGCTAACACAGCTATTGGACATGGTGCTTTAGGTGCTAACAGTTCAGGCACATCAAACGCGGCTGTAGGGGCATTTTCTTTAGACGCAAACACCACTGGTTCAAACAACACGAGTATTGGAAAGGATGCTCTTACTGGCGCAACTACTGGAGGAGCAAATACAGCTATTGGTGCTAGTGCTGGAGCTAGTATGACTACAGCCGACCACAATACTTTTTTGGGACAATCTGCTGGGTATAGTATTACTGGAGGTTCCAATACTATTGCTGGTTCAAATGCAGGTTACTATTTAACTACAGGAACTGGCAATACAGCTTACGGAAAAGATGCCCTACAAGGGCCATCTACAGGATCGTCTTCCCAAAACAATACCGCAATTGGATTTCAATCGCTTAAAGATATTACTACAGGAACAGAAAATGTTGGAGTAGGAACAACGACTTTAGATGCTATAACTGGTGGTGATAACAATACCGCGATTGGCTACGACGCTCTTTCTACCGCAACTACAGCGGATGGAAACACTGCAATAGGTTCACACGCTCTTCAGGCAAACACTTCAGGACATTCAAACACCGCAGTCGGCAAATTTGCTATGAAAGTTAATAGCACTGGTTCAGAAAACACAGCCCTTGGATATGAAGCACTAGATGCTAATACGACCGGGGAAAACAATACAGCTATTGGCAGATTAGCTGGAACAGGGATAACTACTGGTAATTACAATACGATTGTCGGTGCAGCGGCTATGCAAACGAACTCCACAGGAGCCGGTAATGTAGCCATAGGAATATCCGCACTAGCTGTTGCTCAAGGCAGTGATAATGTAGCTGTTGGAAGAAGCGCGGGTGATGCTATAACAACTGCTGCAAACTCTATATTAATTGGTACTGACGCTGGCGGTTCTTTAACTACTGGCACTAATAATACTATTGTTGGAAAAGATGCATTAAGTCAATGCACCGATGGTGAACAACACGCTGCTCTTGGGTTCAAGGCGTTAACCGCAGTAACTACAGGACATCTTAACGTGGGCATAGGTTCTTATGCAGGGTCTGGCTTAACTACTGCAAGTTCTAATGTTCATGTTGGCCCTTATGCAGGTCAAAACATTACTACAGGAACCAGCAATACTACATTAGGTTATTACGCACTTAGAAATGTGAGTTCCGGTGTTAGTCAAAATGTCGCTATAGGCACTCAAGCTCTTTACGACTGTACAGCTAATAATAATGTTGCGGTTGGCTATAACGCAGCATATGAGATGCAATCTGGTACAGAAACCGTAGCTATCGGAAACTTTGCTCACGCTAATGCAACATCTGGCAACTCAAACACTATAGTCGGATACGCTGCTGGAGATGCTTTATCGAGTGGCGCACAAAATCATTTGATGGGTTCTAGTGCTGGTGGAACACTAACCACTGGAAGTAACAATGTAATGATCGGCTATCACGCAGGTCAGAATGGTGTTAATACAACTACAGGTGCAAACAACATACTAATTGGGTCTTATTCAGATACCTCTGCTGCTGATAGCGTATACTGTATAGCGATTGGATATGATGTGACTTGTGCTGGGGGTTCAAACTTTACGTTTGGCAATGGAGCCAATGATACTAATTGCGCTCATGGTGCAACTACTTGGACTGCTCCTTCTGATGTACGCCTTAAAGAAGACATTAAAGATGAAGAGATTGGTTTAGAGTTTGTTAACGAGCTTAGACCTGTTACCTTTCAATGGAAAAAAGCTAAAGACGTTCCTTCAGAAATGAAAGCTCACAATCCTGACTCAGAAGAGCGTGTGATGAACGGGAAATATAATCATGGATTTATTGCTCAAGAAGTAAAAGAAGTGATTGATCGATATGACTTTAAAGAAGGTTTTGATATGTGGTCTGAAGACGGTGAAGATGGAAGACAACGTATTGGAGAGGCAGCACTAATTCCAATATTGGTAAAAGCAATTCAAGAACTTTCGGCTGAAGTGGAAAAACTTAAAGGAGCATAAAATGGCAATTAAAAGAACTTTAATTGAAGCAACACCTTATTCTGAAGACGGTAAAGTAACCCGATGGAATCTTGTTATGAAATACGAGCAAGGAACAGAAGGACAAGCTGACTATTACACTAATGAAAAAAGAATAGGGCTTGATGCTGTTGAAAAAATAGGTGACGTAACTACTAACCATTTTACTCCAAAAGCAGAAGGTGAGTGGACTAGAAGCGAACTGGAGGCACTTTGCCCAACGGCTAAGTGGGATGAAGTATTTGCTAGTCAATATGACTCTGTGATCACGAACCCACCCAAAGATCCTGTACCTAACAACGATTTTGTAATACCTAGCTAATGGAGCAACACTTTACGCTTCATTCTTTGCCAGCGGTATTTATGTTGGAAGCACAGCTATCTGAAAGCATGGTAGGTACGCTTAACGAGTACCTTGATAAGTTAATGGTAGATGAAAGCCGTAAGAGTCATGCGGGTACGCTAGTGGGTCAGATAGCCCACGGACAGCAGCTTACAATGGATCATCATTGTGAAGAGCTGAAAGATTTTAACTGGACGATTCAGGGTCTGGCGATGGACTATGTAAAACAGTTTTGCGCTCACTCTGGCAATCCACTAAAAGGTAAAAGAGAGGTGCTTACTGATGAGCTTTGGTCTGTTCATTCTTACGCTGGCGATTATAATCCCATACATGATCATGGGACTAAGACCATTATGGGGGTCTCCTGCACTACATGGACAAAAGTACCCCAACAAATCCTAGATCAGCCCACGGCAGGAAGTCCAGAGTACAGCCTGTATAACTCCAGCGGAAATGCAGATGGTTGCCTAGCTTTTAGTTATGGCCGCAATAGTTTAATGGATATAGAGCGGTTAGCTCCCCCGCAAAGTTTTGTAATCAAGCCAGAAGTCGGAAAGTTCTTGATGTTTCCTAGCTGGCTAACACACATGGTTTACCCCTTTGAGGGTGAAGGTGAACGGCGTACTGTCGCCGCAAATTTGAATGTTTGGAAAATAGATGATGACGGAACAAGGCACTGAAGAAATCGTAGACGCAGAGGTTGTAGAAGAGGCAGAGGTTGCTCAACTACCGCCTACCCCTGAGATGTTAACCGCTCGTATGGACGAGCTTAGAGAGCAGATTGGTCAGATTACCAATTTAATCAATGCTAATCAAAAGCAACTAGACACCTATGTAGCAGCATTTAACTGGTACTCACAACAGCTAGAAGCAGCTAATGCGGAGCAACAGTAATGGATTTTATTCTTAACATAATATCTGTGGTAACAGGCATTGTTTGCGCGGCATCGATCATATGCAGCCTTACTTCCACTCCTAAAGATGATGCGTTGATTGGAAGGCTATATAAGATTGTCGAAATTGCAGCGTTAAACATAGGTAAGGCAAAAGATGGAGCTACAACTAATCCGATTAAGTTTGTTAAAAGGTCGGACTAATGGACGAGGCGCAAGAGGCTTTAAGTGAGATAAAGGCACATCAAAGAGAATGCGCTGTAAGATATGAAAATATAGAAAAGCGTCTTGATGAGGGATCTGCAAAGTTTAAAAGACTAGAAATGTTGCTATGGGGAGTTTACCCGTTCATGATTGTAACAATTGTAGCCTCTAAATTTCTATGATATATGAAAGGCGCAATATTAGCTTTTATGCTGATTACCATAGTGGAAGGCAATGTAGTTGAAGGATCAGAACAAATGTTGTTTAGAGACATTCATCGTTGCCAGCAGTTTGCCTATTGGATAGAACATAATTGCAGAGATAGCCGTTGTAGGGGTGGTGTCAAACAACAGAACATTACAGCATATTGCCGACCTGTAATGGCTGGAGCCAATCAAAAGTTTTGGGATTGATTATGAGCATATATAGCGGTTTGTTTTACATAAATGAAGAAAAACGATTTGCTCGATGGCAAGAATACATTGAGTTTTATCGTCAACAACGGTCCAAAGAAGATGCCTAAGAAACTGCAAGAAAACTCTATTTGGGCTAAGTATGACATCAACCAGGATGGTACGGTTAGTGATGAAGAATTAGAACGTGCTACACAGATGTTAGAACTAGACTTACGAGAAGAAAAACAAGATTCACAAAGACGTATTGCTTGGGTAGCAATGTCTTCTATGGTGCTATATTCACTATTACCTCTTTTACCCTTTGTTCCAGAAGCTCGCCTTTCAACCTTGTCTTCACTGAGTGATATGCTTTTTCTTAGTCAAGCCAGCATCATAGGTCTATACTTCGGCGCTACGGCCTATATGTCGCGTAAACCGTAGAGGTTTA
>VTLG01016699.1_pt1 | contig 20042 bp, 32 predicted proteins | sample 4694571 | NCBI WGS metagenome assembly VTLG01 (sample SAMN12604809, study PRJNA352737) | marine metagenome | biome: ENVO:00000447; feature: ENVO:00000209|ENVO:00000569|ENVO:01000036; material: ENVO:00002151; isolation source: viral sequences binned using virsorter ... | reverse complement strand
ATCATAATTTTCTCCTATTATAAGGGGGGAATATTTCATCCCCCCTATTTGTATTAACTAAATTGTAATACAGTGTGTGTTTCTGGTAAAGAAACTTCAAGACCTGCTTCTGTAAGAATCATGTCTTTTCTTCCGTCAACACCGTTGGTTTGAACATTAGTGATAATTTGTGTATCTCTTGATACTCCATTACCTTCTAATGGTCTGTAAGCAACGTTAGCAAGGTCAATCATGATAGCAGTGTTTTCATGTTGATTTCTAAACAATGGTTCCATAACTAAGTTAAGTCCACCATAGATTGTAGAAATTCTAGTAACATTGATTCCAAAATCATTTTGAATGTTTTGTAAATCAAAACCACTACCTACTTGACTGTTTAATGCCATTGTATTACCTAAGAAAGAGCTTCCACCTAATTTGTTAAAGAAAGACATAACCTTTCTTGAACAAAGAACAAGTTTCTCTCCTGAGTTACCTGATTCTGGTGAGAATACATCTTCCATAGAATCTACGAAATGATCGTAGTTAGTTGAAGAATATGCGAAAGTTTTCACTTTACCATATTGTTCAGTGTAAGGTACAATACCATGCGTTCTACGTAATGGTCCAGATGCTGTTGAGTCATCTGTTCCAACGCCAAACAAGAATGCATGTTCAAGATCCATCTTATGTTCCATAAGTTTTTCTTGATATACTCTTTGGTATTCGTTAGCAACGCCACGATAACGTGTAGCTAATGCTGTACCTGAGAATAGAGGAACAAGAGTTTTAAAGATCTGTGTATATCCTTCTCTTGAGAAAAACTCATCTCTCCACCCTTCAAGTGAATTACCGTCATGTCCTTCAGCGTATGCTGAACCAACAACCTGACCTTTAAAGCCAGCATCTAAACGAAGGTGATCGTCTGAACCTGGTGTACCAATGTCACCTTTAGTTGCAGCGTCTTGTCCATCGCCAGTTCTTGTTGGTATTAATATTGCTTTTAGGAATGTAGCACTAACAGCTGAATAAGCTGAATTTGCATTATCTACAGCTGTTATTCTGTAGTAAGCAATTACAGGTTTATCAGAACCGTCAGAACCATCTTCATCCCATTCGCCTTTTACAGCAATAATTTGACCTACAATCATAAATTCAGGTCTTACTGCTGTAGTTACTTCTCTTCCAAATTGATCGTATAGCACTTCAAGTCTAAGATCTGTTACTGCCCAAGCTCCTGAGCCGTAATTTGTAACATCTTTAGCTGCTGCTATTTGGAAATTACGTCTTTGATACTGATGTCTTTGTTCTAAAAACTTAAACACAGGATCGTCAGTTGGTTTTTTTCCAATTTTGTTCAAATATGCAAGAAAAGGTGATTGTTGAGGAGCTAATTCAGCAACTCTTTCTCCAAAATTATAGATTCTTCTAGAATCATTAATACTGGAAGCGCTTCCATTAGCACCATCTAGGGTTACCCCTGTTGAGATACTATATTGATCTGCCATTTGTCATCTTCTCCTAATTAAAATGGATTCTGCTTTTTATAATTAGCTATCATAGAATCCATCATTTTATCTTCTACTTTTTTAGATGACTGCATATTGACACTAGGTTGAGTACTAATAGGTTTAGGTATATTCAACTTCTGTTGTCTTTGTGCCATAACACTTTCTCTTGGATCTATTACATTTGGAGCTACTGGGATGTTTTCACTTTCCGTTGAGCTTAATGCCTTATGCAATTTAACCAAATTGTCTAACGACAATGAATCTGGTGATGACATTGTTTTAACAAAATCAGCTGCTTGTTCAGGAGTGTACTGATACTGAGCTTGTAAGTCTGAAACAAGTTGTTGTTGAGAGTTCAACTTGCGTTGCTCTGCAATTTGTTTCTCACTAATCTCATTTCGTACATTTTCCTGTTCCATAAGATATTCAGTCATATCGTCTAAATATCTTTCTCTATCTGCCAAATACTTTGCAGATTTACTATTAGGGTCTGTTAGTGCCTCGGAATTATCAAAATCTGCAGGCTTCACAGGTTTAGTAGGTTTTTCTACTATCTGTTTAGCAGGAACTTCTGGAGCAGGTTGTGAAGGAGTTGAAGCTTTCGACTTAAGCTCCTCTAACTCTTTTCTCAATGCATCTACTTCCTGAGTTTTCTTATCTGCCTGACTTTGCCAGTACTGAAATTGTGCTGGATCTTCCTTTTGATTATTAACTACAGGTACTTCAGCAGGTTCACTTTGTGTTAAAGGTTCAGGGTTCTCGGCCATTTTAGCTACAAAACCGTCTGTATCTCCCCCAAACACTTCTTTAAAAATGTCTGCATCACTTCCTGAAACAGCAGCAGTCCCGCTAGTTTCATTCACTTGTTCTGTATTTAATATCTCATTTGTATTACTCATTTTTCCTCCTAACTCTCCATCTCTCCTAGAGCAGGTTCTACATCTAGCTCTTCAGCTAATTCCTGTTCTACCGAGCTAACGGAGTTCATTAGATTGTTTTCAACGTCAGCTATTCTTGCTTTATAAAGCTGTGTAGCTGATTCAGCTCGATTTGATATTTTATCTAAATCCGAACTAAACTTTTCTACCTCTAAACGTTTCTTAGCATGTAGCTCTTCACGTGTAGCGGTTTGAAGATCTCCTTTGACCTTCTTCAATTCTTCTTGTAACATATTCATTTGTTGTTGCATTGCTGCTGCTTGACCACTTCTTGCTAGTACTCCATCTATATCTACTAACTCGGATTTCTTCAAGACTTCTACTTGGTCAATTAATCCAGCTTGATACATTTGCATATATGTATTTAACATAGCCATTCTATTAGTTGGTAATGTAGAACCAGATACAACTTTTACATCGTATCTACCTATAGAAACATCATGGAATCTTTTAACATCTCCATTATCCATTTCTTTAAAGAAGTTAAATCGTTCTTCTTTTTCTAATCCATTAGGTTGAACTAAACGAATAACTTTATCTTCTGTGTATAGTTGTTGCATTAATGGTATTGCAACTTTAGCACACTGATTTAAAAAGTTTTCTATATCATCTCTACGAGATTTAATTCTTCGTTGACCAAATTCATCAACAACGAGTGTTCCCCTGTAAGTTGAAGGAGAGTTCATTCCGCTACCTTGCATAAGTTCAAAAATACCAAATCCATACTCTAAGTCGTATTTAGCATCTGCTTCATTTTTATACAATTCATTTGGTAATGGAACGGGACCAGCAACGATCGGTGCACCTAGTTCAGCATCAAACTCAATAACGCTTGTCCCTGCTCTACTCCACTCTTCTTCTATTTGACGAAGATCTGCTGAACCACGAGGAATCAATAACTTTACATTTGTACTTGTACTTGCGTGAGCAATAATTAATGAACGAATCTTGTTAATATATTCCTGTAAAGGTTTATATAAACGAACATCTGATTCAGGAAACGGATTTCTATGATGTATGTTCATTAAAGGAACAATAGGATAATCTTCTGTTGGTAATATTCTAGTATACAATAAAGTACTTCCTACCGATACTGTCATCTTTACACAACATTTTTCTATTTTATTTACCATTATATTTTCCATACCAACCATTTCTTCTGCTGATAATGGTGTAATAACAGTAGTACTTCCAGGTATTGCATTTTCATCTTCTACTCCAGAAACTTTAATAGGACTTTGTGGAGTCATTACTCCTTCGTCATCTATGTCAGGATCAGGTAATACAAAATGAAAAATTGGTCCATATTGTTCTACAACTTGTAATAATTCTTCTTTAGCATCTTCATCAGAAATATAAACTTCTTCTCCAGTTGCTTTAGTAATTCTCATATAATAAACTTGTTGATACTCCCTATATTCATCCTCATCAAATAAATATTCATTTTGACTAAAAGGTTCATAAACATTGTAATAGTTATGCATTTCTTTTGTATAACGTTCTATATATTTTCTTTTAGTATGATACTGAGTATCTTCTTGTGCATCAAAAATTTGTCCTTCAGTTGCTGCCAATCCAGTAGAAGGTATGTCTTCATCTCCTATATCTGCACTATCTGATTCCATAATAGTATCCATAAAATCTGGATATATTTGCATTGCTTGTTCATCTGTTAAGAATTTTTTAACTAAAATATGTGCAGCATCTTTTGCATAAACATCTTTAGAGTTTGGATCTATGTAAACATCTAAAGGATTTATAGATTTTAAGAAAACCTCGCCTTTGCCCATATCTGCCATAGGGTCTTGATATATATGCATAACTCCCATACCACCAACATAATAATCATCTACGATTCTTTTTAATTCTTCATTACCCGAAGATTGGTCCCACATCCAAGCAAATAAATCAGAAAATACTTTTGCAGTATCTCTATCAGAATCTTCTCTAGCACTAGAACGAAACTCAGGTGAATTGTAAGTAAGTAAAGATTTTGCAGTTTCTACAATAGGGTGTATACGATTAACAACAATAGGAGCTTGTCCACGAGCTTCTAATACTTCTGACTCTTCAATAGTCCACTGAGCACCAGCACGAAACTCTACTGCTTCTTGAAATTTTTCTGCCCAAACTTCACGAACATTATCATATTCTGTAAGAAGTTCTATAGAAGTTTGCACCTCTTCTGGGGTTTCTCCTTCTTGTATTTCTTCTCCTGGCTGAAAAGCAAATACATCTACCAGATCTTTATAGTTCTGACTTCTTTGCTTTTTCTTTCTTTTCTGTACGCTTTTTGGCATTTACAACCTGATACCCTTTTGGAACGTTTATTTTTGTGTGTTTATCTAATAAATTTTCAAATTCTTTTTTTATAATCGTATAACTCAAAAAATTAATTTTCATTTGCTAATATAACTTATAAGATAAAATAGACAGAAGTCAAGACATATTAGTTGATTTTCCAACTTTTATTAGATCTAACTCTAAATATATCATTTTGAGTAGATGTAGTAGTAAATGCGTGTGAAGGTCTATAAGAATTTTTATTAGCATAAAAGAAACCGTCTAGCAAGTCATCATGCTTACCTCTAGGGTATAATAGCAATTCATCTACAAGTGCTTGCATTTCTTTTGTAATAAATACTCTTTTGTTTGCAAACAATGGTTGTAAACTTTCTAATCTGTAAGATTTTCTAGTTCTTGGATTTTCTTTTATTTCAAGACCAGGTATAAATAATCCTTTCTTTTCAGACTCTTCTTTGATGTATTGTCGCAACATTTCCTGATACCCAACAGATTCAATTCTAGTTTTACTACTATTATAATTTTTAAAATTTCTAATAATAGCATCAGCTAAACTTAATGGAGTTGCTCTTTTTCTAAAATAAGGTAAAACAAATCTATTGTTATTATCATCTATTGCAATGTTAAATATAACAGAATAGTCTGCAGTCTTCTTGGTACTAGATGCAGGATCGACTCCTGTAAAGATGTTTACAGGTCGCCTCTCTTCTACTTCCTCACCATTTAGGTTCGTCAGGATGAGAGTTGACAATCCTTGTTCATCTTGTTCAAGGTAACCTTCGTAGTATTGTATATCTTCTTTTCTAAATAAATTATCTTCATCACCTACAATTTGACATAAGTATTCCCTGTAGAATACAGATAAACGATTAATACTTTCTAATTCTTCTTTTTTCTCTATCAACTTTTCTACTGGCCATACTTCATCCCACAAAGATTTTTTATTTTCTAAGTCAGGTCTAAACTCCAAAGTATTCCAACCTTTCATTTCTTTCAAGGTTTCAACCATACACCGTTCGTGCTGCGGAGTACCAATAACACATATTCTACCAGATAACGGGTCCAAGGATGGAACACCAGATTGCAACAACCAACGTAAATTATATTCCATAGCTTCTGCTGTCTTTGTATTGTTTTCATCTTCTGGATCATCAAGGATTAAAAGAGTAGGTCGTTGATTACCGTGCTTAATACCACGTATCTGTTGACCAGTACCTTTACAAATAATAACGCTACCATCTTTTAATTCTATCTCCGTGTTTGTCCATTTGCGTGCAGATTGCATTCCCCAATACCCAAAAAAATAACGAAACTCTTGTGAATAATCCAAGACATCTTTTATCGTACCCAAGAGTTTAGTAGCATGGGATTGTGTTCTACTAACAAGGACAATCACTTTTACTCCTTCAGTGAACATTAAATGAAACAAAGGAAAAATACCCGCTGCTACTGAACTCTTAGCATGACCACGAGGTGCAATAATATTAATTTGTTTTTCATCAGGATCTAATAAATGCTTTGTTATATCATAATGAAATGCTGGAGATTCAGCACTAAACATATTTGGCATTACCATTCGACCAAATAGTAACATATCGTTCTGCATTTCTTGTAAAATTTTATTTTTATTCATCAATTATAATTGTTATATCTAATTCCATATCTTTGGACACTTGAATCATTGTAGCTAGAAATACTAATAACCTGTCTTCTTTTCCTTTAATGATTATCTTCTTTTCCATCACTAATATCTTTCGTTTGAGTTGCCTTCAGTTTTTTCTTCTGAGTTTCAAACTGATCTGATATTTGATGACTTATATCCATTTCAAGCGTATCTGTTTGCTGTTGTTTGTGAGGAATCATATCTACAAACACAGAAAGCTCTTTAGCTGCTCTAATCATATCGCCACTATTTTCTTTCATCTTTGCTACCTCAATAGCATCTTTCATAGTATCTAACACAAAACCTTCATCTATACCTTTTTCAGTTAGTATCTCTTTTAATTTATCTTTTATCATAACTTTTGTTTCCTTTAGCTTCAGTAATCTTTTTGCAGCAATCTCAGGCCTTTCTTGGTCTGGCCTATAGATCTTACCTATTTTATTGAAGTCTGGCGTTTCTCCTGCAACCTTGTAGGTTAAATAAGCATCTATAGCTAGTTCTGCTCTATTACTTGTAGCTTCTATCTCACTGTACGATCTTGTCGATACGTGATTCATATTCCCAGACTTCCAATGCGGTTCAAACTCTAACCGCCTTTTCTCTCCTAACCATTGTCTACCAAATGGAAATGTAAGTAATGTCCCTGTTTTGAAAGACTTTCTATACAAACACTCACTTACATATCCATCATCGGTTATCCCATACTCTCCCTCATTGCATTCTTGCCAATACTTATACTCAGGTATATTATCATCATTCTGAGTATACACAACGTACTCTTTAGGCTTAAAACTATTTTTCTTTAGTCTTTTCTTTATCTTGATCATCTTTAGGATATTTTTCTTCTAAATATTTTATAAAGGCCTCTTTGTCGTCTTTCATCTTCATATATTCATCTAGGGCTAGGTCGCCATTGTAAATTTGTAATCTTAACTGCTCAACAGCTACAAAGAGATCTTCTACCATTCTAACTACTCTTTTTAGTGTTGGCTTTTGTTTTTTCTGTATCATTTTGCTCCTTAACGTTACTCATTAACGTTTATCTATTAATAACATTATAAATGTGTATCTATTAACGTTTATCTATTAACGTTAATACCTTGCACTAGTTATATCCTTTTGGTTCGTAAATTCCTAGTTCCATTTCTTCAATACGTACTAAAATCTCTAATTCAGCTGTCATAATCTGTATGACTTCATAAATCTTAGGATCTGATAAGTCCATTTTCACTGTTTCCCACTGTCCTGTATCTTTGTTGAATTTTTCCAACATATCTTGTTTTTTTAAAAACTTTAAGATTTTATTCATCTTTGTCATACAACAACTTATTAAGATTTTACGACTACTTGCAACAACTTTAAAAAATTGCTGTAGATTGCGTGTACGTATTATATATACCACCTACCCCCTAACAATGTTGACTTTTCTTATTCAATATCGTTGAAAATATTCGTTTGAATAATCAAAGTACATTGTCTTAACGGGTGTAGCTGCACCCTCGGGGACTTTGTCCCCTAATATTAATAAAAAAGAAAGTGAGTTTACTATATGGACTATTCAATTAACAGTCAACCAGTTAACCCAGCAAAGGAATTGTTCAATGCTATTGCGTTACATCCTAATGCTGATGATATACTAACGATCGCGTCACGACCAAGAGTTTCTAAGGTCAAGAGCCTAAAACAGCGTCAGTCTAAAACTGAGCGTTGTACGCTTGGCCAAGTTGCGGGTAATAAATTACCTGAGGGTTATCAGTATATGATGACTATCAGAACTAATGCATTCTTGCAATGGTCAATGCGTGAGTTGTTAGATAAATACCTTGCACTCAAAGGTTTGCAAGTAGTCACACAATATCGTGATGATAATGAAGAAGTCAAACCAATTGTGTTTGAACCATTCACATCTGATAGAGGTGACCAACTCACTACTATCTACATTACTACCAAAGATAATGCTATTGGTGATTTTGAAGATTAGTAGTATACAATTAGGGCGTAGCAGTAATGTTACGCCTTAATTCATTAGCGGTGCTTCGCATCGTAAACCATTTTAATATTAGGCATTGCTATGCCTAAAAAGACTTGCACTTGTTATTTATAATAACGAGATTGTAAGACAAGCCAATCGAGGTATCATTTATACCTAATATTAGTTAGATCATATAACTCCACCATACTTCGATTGGCAAAGTTTTGTTTAATAATAAAAAGGAAATGTTATGCATAATAAAAACATAAATCGTGTTAGTTTGAAAACTAATAACAAAATAAGAAAAACAAGAATACCATTGGATAAGAATGTAGAGGTATCAGTTGAAGTTGTAGATGACTGGATGCCAAAATTTGACAATGATCACATAGAGCCAATAGACTCAGAACCAATAACATATTACAATGTTAGGATAAAGTCTAGTAGGCCTCGTATTGATAGGGAAGAACTATGACAAAGAAACGACTCTATCATACAAGATTACAGCATTCTAAGATATTTGTAAGTTGGTTTACAAAGACATATAATGTAGACTTAAAATCCTTACAAAAAGATGCAACGAATGCTTACGATCCAGCATGTAATATGGTCTTGAAAAAGATGTCAAAACCATTAATGTGGGCAATATACTTTAATGTAGTAGATAAAAGAGTATGGAAAAACTAAGAATAGTATGCCCAACATGTAGGACACCCATTGCACAGCAAGAATACAACTATGAAAAGCAAAAATGGATATGGCGAATGATAGATGTATGTTGCAATGATTGTGAACAACGCCTTTCAAAAATGGCGGATGTTTACCCTATTGATACACCAGAAATAAAAGAAGGGAACAATGAAGGCGTAGAACCTTCTTTTTATGATTGGGAACTCAATAGATAACCAATCAACTTGGCATAGTTTCCATTTCTTTCTATGTCAAGAATTAAACCAGTGTGAGATAAAAAACAGTGATTAGGTCCGTCACGACAGACCATTCTTGCACTGGTTTACATATTAAAATTATTAGGTATGTGCAGAAAGGGATGACAAAGCACACTAAGTATATACTTGGGCTTGAGGGAAGCATATTATATGCCTAATAATAAATAATAAATGGAGGAAAAATGGAAAACAATAAATTAATCTTAAAGTTAATTGAAAGAAGATTAGAAGTAGGTGCTGAAGAACATGGTGAACAAGTACCATTAAACGGCACAAGAGATCATTTGAAAGACGCTATCGAAGAAGCATTAGACATGATAGTGTATCTTGCAGCAATGCTTATTGAAATAAAAAAGGAGGAATCAAAATGGCTAAAACTGAAGAGAAATTACATTACGATATGTTCGAAGCTAGGGCTAACAAACATGAAGAAGAAATGCAAAAGTTGGATAAGTTCATTGACTACATATTAGGTAGTAACAAGGAACCTTATGAAATAAGAAACTTAATCACATACTATGTCGCAGCAACTTGGGACTGTTCTTACATTCACAAGCGTATGGACTTAGAAAAAATGGAGGAATATAATGAGAGGAAATAGCACTTTACTTGATAATTTAGTTATCAATACATCAGATGCTACATCAAAAACATTTGATGTATCTGGAAAAGATAAAACAATAGATGGGTTTGATTGGTGGGCCATTACTTGTCTTGGCGATAGATTCAATAAGGCAAATAAAAACCTAGGTATTGCTACATCACTTTACAATGTATGGCATAAAACTGATATTCGTTTGATAGAGTTTGATATCAATGGTTGTGGTGATGATGGCGGTATTGAAGAAGTTAGACTTTATGATGAAGATACTACAGAAATTGAACTTGGAATAGAATGTTTATCTTTATCATTGAGTAAAGAATACAACTCTAATGCATACAATTGGGAAGTCGGTTATCAAACAAACTGGAATACAAAAGAAAGAGTGCAAAGTGTATTTACAAAAACAAATGTAACAACTGCTAATGAATTTGTAGATTACATTAATTCACATTTGAAACCATTTAACGAGTTATTCTTAAATGGTAAATGGAAAATACACAACATTGATGCACAAAACCTACAAGTACAACTTTACAGAAATGTACAAAATCGTGAGCATGATCGTATTTACTCTTTACCATATGTAAATCATTATGGAGCAAAACTAAGTGAGGTTGTTAATCATCCTTTGACTTTAGCATATCCAGATGTATCAGTAACTACATGGGGTAAATTGGAAAGTCATTGTTATGCACAACTTGACGGTGGTTGGGAAATTAACGAAGGTAGTCAAAATACAATTCAGTACAAATTAACGCCTTCTACAAATCCTGATAATGAGTATCATGTAGAAGTGTCTGTAGAGCAAAATCGAAATATCATGGAAGTAGAAACGATGGAAGATACTTTTAGATTTACTGGTTCAGACGAAAAGAGATTACGTAAGTATTTACAAGATGAACTTAAACTAGATACTTATGCTGGTGCTACTCTTAATTTTAATCGTAAAGCAGAAAGAGCAAAGATCTTGCAGATTAAAGAGTGGCTTGATAAAGAGGGTTTATAATGGACCCTTTACATCATAGCAAAAGCAGTGTCAAAAAATATGGTGGGACAGTAGATGACTATCTACCAATTCATCATTGGTTTGACGACAGTAAGCGTGGTTATGCTTTTGTTACACATAGAGCAATGCGTCATCATTCAGAAGGTATTGGTTGGTGTATAGATACATTTGGTAAATATCTAACATTATCTAACGGCAAACAAATACCAGTGCGTTATATTGCAGAACAACACGTCAAAGAAGATTGTGGGTTTATACCTACAATGAAAGACTGGTTGCAGCATATGGCACCGCCTGATTGGATGCGTAAAGTTGGTAAAATAAACAATTAGTCACATTACAGGTCCCTAAAATGCATAAGGTACCTGAGTGGCTTAGATCAGAATAGGGGTAGGTTATGCCTACCTCAGTTCTGAGTAATATAAATAAGAATGGTAGTCTATATCCTATGACAGCGACAGGTCGCACCTGACACAATTAAAAGAATAATAGCTTCTGGATATAGCACTACCAAATATAGGAGAAATAAAATGGAAATAATAAAAACAGAAAAAGATGAATATGCGTTTGTTGGAGATGGAAGTAAAAAAGATCCATTCAGCAAAATATATAAAGAAGAATGGATATCATTCTTAGAGGTAAGACAAGACGGACAATACAATATGATGAGTCCTATGGCAAGAAAATCAGCTGATATAGATAAACAAACTTGGAAACAAATTCTAAGTAACTTTGATGATCTATACGATAAATGGGGTGATCTTAATGAGTGCGTCTGAAAAAGCGTTAGATATACAAGAAAAAATAGATAAATACATTGACAAATTGTCAGACTTAGGTTTTGAGTTTATGTATTATAATCGTATATCAAGCATAAGAAGAATACGACTTGGTCGTGCAAAGAGGCGTGATGAAGATAATAGATAAAGCGTTTTCAATTAAACACGAAGGTCATTTAAACAAAAACAATATTATATTTCAAACTGATAAGTATAAGAAAATGGTCGATAAACTTATGGAATATAATAATAGTTTAGGAAAGAGAGTTAATAATGATAGATGAATATCACCAAAAGGAAATGGTAGGAATGAAATCTAGAAGTGATAATCCAAAATACGTACCTGAAGTAGTAGCATATATTATAGATAACACTGATTTAAATACATGTGATGAATGCGGAGTTATAGAGTATTCAGATGATTTAAATTGGTGGGAATATATGGAAGAAAAAGACCAGATATTTTGGAGCCAACATAAAAGTGGTGATGCACTTTGTGATGATTGTTGGAGGGATTAATGAGCACAAGTAGAGAAGAGGCCTGGCGTGAACGCAAAGGTCTAAAGAAAATAGAAACCATACAAGATCGTATGAAAAAAATGAAGTTTGTAGACCCTTGGTCAAAAAAAGGTATAGCTGAGCGTGAAGCTTTTGCTAAACAATATGGTAGAGCGTGGTGGTTATTTACAGATAATAACAGCAGCTTAAAACATAAAGACCAATGGATATATCAATTTCATAAAATCGAGGAGGGTACTAATGAATAGCATATGGTATGATGTAGATCATGACATTGTCTACACTACATGTTTAACAGCAGTAGAGTTCTGGGTATTTATCTTTATGATATGTTTTGCTTACGAATGTTGTAAGTACATCATAAGGAGGATACGAGAATGAGTATGTGGTGGCATAAGAAAGCTGAAGAGCTTTTAAAAGGACAAAAAATACTTGATGTGAGATGGCAAGAATGGAATCCAGATGATGATTGTGGAACTGGATTAATATTCGAAACCGAAAATAATGTTTTCTTTGTAGGACAAGACGATGAAGGTAATGGACCTGGAGCGTTGCATTATATATACAAAGAAGCAGAAACATGTAATATAACAGGTGGTGTATTACCTGTAAATGTTAAGGAGGTGTAATATGAAGAAAGATCATATAACATACATAGCTAGTAGTGGAAAAGAAATTACTACCAAAAGGAAGTATACAAAATTTCCTTACAAATTATCTGATACATCTATTGTAGATAATACAGACGGTTCATTAGATGATTGGCTAACAGTAATAAATCCTTTTAGTGGTGAGTCATACAGATTATCACCAGTAGAAGAAGCAGTATATTCAGTAATAATGGGCAGTCAATATATGCCTAATTATATCACTGATCCAGAACTGCAAAAAGATGTACGAAAAGGTTTGGATTGGTTTAGAGAAAACAATGCAAAAGCGTACATGGTTTTATTAGATTAACAGTAAAAAATGCTTGGATAATCAGTTAATTAATACTAGATTGATTGTCCAAGCTAACCTAAATAAGGAGGAATCAATGGGATTCAATTTAAACGATTACGTTGAAGTAAAAGATCGTATTCAAGCTGCACACGATGAGTTTCCAAAGTGTCAGATTAGAACTGAGATAGTTAACATTCAACCGATCAAAGACACAAGCACAGGAGAAACATGCAATGAGTACGTCACCAAAGCGATCTTCACACCAGATCCATTATCAGAACCAGAAGTATACTACACAGGACATGCGGCTGAAAGAGATAATAATGGGTTTGTTAATAAGACGAGTGCTTTGGAAAATTGCGAAACGAGTGCCGTGGGTAGGGCCCTTGCACTTGCAGGTTATGGCGTTAGTCATTCAATCGCTTCTCGTGAAGAAGTTGAGAACGCTCAACAAAAACAAAAAGCTATAAAACCTACTATAAAGTCATTAGAGCTTATTGACAAATTAGCTAGACAATGCGGAGAAGAAGGTCTTATGAGTGAAGATGCTAAAATAGCATATAGTAAAAAGAGAACTGACGGCTTTTACGATACTAAAGTAAAAGTAGCTAGAGCTCAATCACACTTTGAAGAACTACTCAAAAATAAGAAAGAGAGTGTCAATGAAACAGGAAAGTAAAGAAGTTGGTAAAACAACTAAACATAGAGTGCCAGGTTTACAACCAGGTCAATATTCTATACTAAGACCTAAAGATCACGGTGATTTTCTTATCATAAGAATGCCTATGGTTGACGGTGATTATGGTTACGATTTTTACGACGAAACCAAACTCAATGAAATAATAGATAACGTAGTTGCTAATCATAATGGCTCCATGATGGAAGCTATTAATGAAAAAACTAAGGACTACATAAACGATAGTAGGGAGGAATAATGGCTATTACTGGTACTAAAGTAAAACAAAGTTCTGGTGGTACAAGAAAATATTTTATTAATAAATGTTTTGTTGTTGCTGCAGAACAAATGGAATCACAATACAATGATACAACTGTAAAACTTGAATTGGAAGATTCTGAAAGAGGTTATAAATATACTACATTCATTAATCAAAACTATGAAAAAGATAGTAATGGTGTAGTAACTGGATTACAATATCCAGATCATGTCAATGATTTATACCTTGCTGCTGGTAAAGATTTGAATGTATCTGATACTGGCGATATTAATTTATCTGAACTTGCAAATGCAAAAGTAGCTTGTCTAAGCTATCCTTGTACAGGTAAATACAAAAGAGCAACTTGGTCCAAAGTTTCTTCATGGGAAAATGAAGACAAGCTTGCTGCTGACTTTGATGCACAATTAGAAAAAGGTTATCCAAAGAACTATGATAAGAATCCAGCACCTGCGGTAGAGGTCGTTGGTAAAGCACAAGTTCAAGAAGATGACTTTCCTTTCTAATGAGTATGTCAGCTAAAACAATAGTATTAAACTGGCTTAATTCACTAGAAGACAAAGAGGTATTCTTTACATACAACTTTGAAGAACTAGTACCTGTATATGGTAGAATTAAGTATGATAAGTATCATACCGCAAGTACTTATTCAAGAGCATTTAGAGAGTTGCGTTCAAGTAATGTTCTAAATGAACTAGGGTTTAAACTAACTGAACTTAAACACAAAAACAATAGGACTAAGGGATGGAGGATAGAACATACTACGTCGAACTAGTTAAGAACGACATCAGTAAGAGAAATACTTTGTCTACTCACGAGGACTATCAAAAAGAAGTTATAGCAAATGCATGGCAAGATACAGAAATGTATCGTAGTTATTTTATGTTTAGCGATGACTTCAAAAAACATGTTGATGAAGAAAGTTCTGTAAAAGGATTTAAAGGTATAACATATCTTGATTATATCATACTTGATATAGATAAAGGTACTATACCTGACGATCAGTTTATAGGATACTTACAACAATGTTTATCAGAAATTTTTGATAAGGGTGTTATGGAAGAAGATCTAAACGTATGGTTTAGTGGTACTGGTTTCCATATTGAAATGCAAAATGTTTTTGGATTACAACCTAGTACAGATTTGAGTGATAAACTCAAACTTACTATGAATAAACATTTCCCTTTTGCAGATTCTATCTATGATAGAACTAGAATCATAAGGTGTAAATGGTCATTCAACAAGAAAACATCTAGTCACAAAATATGGATACCAATGAAGCTTATCTCAGAACTCTCCTATGATGAGATTGTACAAGCATCTTCAACACAGGGTAATTATATGTCCTTGGTTAATAAGTATCCTGGAGGATTCTTTAGCACCCTTTTCAAAGATAATAATGTAGAACCTTATCTACAGTCTATGATAGTTGCAAGTCCTACAATACAATACCAAAAAGAAATAAACAAAAATAGTGAGGGAGTCACTTCTGTTGTTTCTTGTATGCAACACGTGTTTAATGAAGGTCCTGTTGAAGGATCTCGTAATATGAAAGTAATGCGTATGACTAGCTCTTACAAAAGAGCTGGTGTACCATTATTGGTTGCATTGAATGGTATTCTTACATGGGCAAACAATACAATGTCTGAAGAAGAAATTACTAGAACAATCACAAATGTTTACGAAGGTAACTATCAATATGGTTGCGATGATCACATCATGGCAGCTTATTGCGATTCTAAATGTATTTACTACAAAAGAAAAGATTACAGCTTAGATATTAAAGGTGTATCTGCTTTAGAAGATTCATTTAGAACATATGTACAAAGTAAACTAACTAAAGATTCTATCAAGCTAAAAGAAATATATGGATGTAATCCATACAATTTTAGTCCTGGTGAATTGATAGTATTTTCTGGTGATACAGGTTTAGGTAAGACTGCGTTTATACAAGATCTTATTGTAAAAGCAAAACTACAAACACTATTCCTATCACTAGAAATGAACGAACAGTTGATTTTCAGAAGATTTGGTCAAATAGCTGCTGGTAAAAACAAAGAATGGATTCTTGAACAATACAAGACTAATCCAGACTTTTCACTAGAAGATAAACTTAGTCATATACAAATTATGACAATAGCACCAAGAATAGACTCAATCAAGAAGGTTGTGGCTGAAAATGAACCTAAAGTCCTAGTAGTTGATACTACAGACGAAGTAGAAGTAGACTTTGTAAAAGGAGAGATAGAAAAGCAAAATGTGGTAATAGGTGCATTGAAACAAATTGCACAGAAAACTAATATCATTATTATTGCTATTCATCACCTTAACAAAACATCTGCTGCTAATAACGTTATTAACTTGCATTCTTTGAAAGGTAGTAGTAACGTTGTACAGAAAGCAGATAAGGTAGTACTTATTAAAGGTAACAGAAACGATCCTGCAAGAGAAATTATATCAGTAAAATCTCGTGATGAAGGACAGTTTAAGATGTTAGCTAAATTTGATACTACAAACATGACATTTAAACAAATAACTAATACAGGAGGTATTAATGCTGTTTAAAACTAAATACGAGGATAAGAACAATATTCAAAAAGCACAATTGCGTCTTTTGAAATTTATTGTATTATCTGCTAGAATGGATAGTAACTTTGGAAATCACTTATGGTTTGATACCAGATTTGGTCCACTAGAATTTTCTTTTGGAATGAGATACTGGGATGAATCACCAGAAGCTATCAAAAAGTACGAGGAAGATTTCAACATAATTAATATGGCTGATAATCTTAGACCTAGTGACGCATAAAAATAAAGTTCGTGGAAACAATCTTGAAAGAGAGATCGTAAACGCAGCTAAAGACATAGGCCTATCTGCAAAGAGGGCCTATGCATCTGATGGAAGATCTTTAGGAAAATCAGAAGTTGTTGATGTAGTAGTAGAACATACAACCATACAAGCAAAGCGTAGAAAGAAAGTTGCACAATGGTTATATCCTGACTATCACGGAGATGACGTAGATGCTGTAGTAACACGAATGGATAGAAAAGAACCTTTGGCTATAATACCATTAAAAAGGTTTTTAAGATTACTTCAAATAGAGAAGGAGAATGTCGATGACTTTGAGCAAGAGTGAAATAGACGCACTTATGTCTATTGCTGCTAAAATAATAAAAGCACAAGAAGAAGCTATACTAAAAGCTAAAAATGAAGAAGTTATAAGAGAAGCACAAGATTACTTAGATAATGTTGATTTTGGTGTTGACTTAGATCAAACTCCTTCTAGCGATAAAAAGTAAGGGCTTTACGAACTACAAAATTGTTGCCTGGGTTACAAATACCTTGGTTGGCTACTAAAACAAATGATACATTAGTCCGTATTATTTCGTATTTGGTATTTAAACTCTAATAAGAGATTACCAGGCAGCAATACACAATGGAGGGTTTATGAAAGATAAAGAAAAAGAAATGTTTATAAATGAAACACAAGAGTTAATAGAACTAACAAAAGAAGCAATAAATGTTTTGACCACAAAAAAGAAAAGGTTAAAAGATTTATTGCGTATTTTAAAAAATTAATTTTTCGGCTTTATAAAAAAGGCGTCAAGTCGTTGGATCTTCGTTGATCTCTCTATCCTCGGCTTGACGTTTTACTTTAGCTAAATGCCATTTAAAACTATTGTAAGGTAATCCTGTTGTATACTCTACTGCATATCTAGGATTATCAAATGTCTTATATATATCTCTTAGACCTCTACCAAACGGTAAATAAGTCCAAGCTGTATATTTCCAAAATGCTTCATAATCTCCATTTATCATACCATTAATATGTGGCAATATAAATCTACTAGCTGGAGGCGTTATGATCTGTAAAGGTGCTAATGCTTGTATAGGATATTGATTAAAGAATGCTTTCTTTCTTGTTTCTTCATCACCAAAAATAAACTCAGCTGTTTCTTTCATCCAAGACATAGGCGGTGATAATGCATATTCAAATATAGAATATGGGAATAGTGTAGCTAATGCCATAGTCATCATATCGTTAGCAACTTGTCTTTGGAATCGTTTAGTTACTTCAAAACTTGGATGTCCTTCTGCTGCCATCATATCTTCAAATGCAACCTTTCTTCTTCTAATACTATTCCATGCATAAGGTTGAAAACGTGTCATAATACGACCAAATGCTGTATTACTAAAGTTTGGTCTATATGTAGCATGATAAATAAACTGTGATCCTTCTACGCCTTTTCTAGCACTATCTACTAAAAATTCATCGGTTACTTCTATATTACCTTCTAATCCAGAATATATCTCTCTTGCTTTTAAATAATGTGCTAAAAACGCTTTACGTCTTAAATGTTTTTCAGATGTAGACATAAATATACTACCAACTTCCATAACTTTTTTATCTACATTATATTTTTTAGCCAATTCATTTACTTGCATTTTAGTATATTCTTCAATCTTTTCATTTACTTCTTTACTATTTCCAAACAATCTTTCTGCTCTTGTATGCGCAGTAACTTTCTTAACAAGTTCTGTTAAAAACTTTTTACCGTTTGCTGGTTCATTAGCTTGTAAATATGTTAATTCTTGTAACAAATTACCTTCAAGCAACCCTAATGTATCAATCATTTCATGAATATCTGCTTTGTTTTTAAGTTCACGCATTTCGTATTTACCTGTAGTAGGGTTAAATAATTTAAACTTTTGACCTCTAAATACTTCATTTATTAGGTATTTTTCATCAAATGCCTTAAAAAAATGTTCAAAACCAGTATCAGTAATAATGTTTTGATAACCACCATAAGCATTGGTAATAGTTGCTTTAGGACTAAATAACAATGATAATAATTCAAACCTACCTTCAAGATCAGATATATACTGAGCACGATCTACTAAAGCTCTATGACGAAGTTGTATATCATCTGGTAAGTCTTTAAACAATTTTTTACCTGTAATTTTACCATATACATTGCTTACAGCATTTTCTGTTCTTAACATTACATTACCAACAGATTCATCGCTAAACCATTGTCTAGGTGTTTTACTTATATTTAATCTATCTATATTCTCATCTTTAATAAAATCGTTGAGATTTTTCTTTGTTGTTTTGTCTATCCATCTATTAAATTTTTGTTTAGATGCTTTAAACATTCTAGTATTTAATTCTTCAATCTCTATTTTAATATCTTCTTTTCTTTCTTTTGATGTTTTTTTATCACGTAATTCAGTGTTTAACTCTTTTAGTTTTTTACTATTAAATCTATATTGCTCTACAATAAATTTTTTCTTTTGCATTCTTTGTTCACTAAGAGTTGGTATAGACTGTTGTTCTAAATCATATAATAATTTTTTCTCAACAGGTCCAAGCTTACCAACTTTCCAAGCTTGATCAAACCCTGCTGCTTGCCATTCTTTTAATAAAGCCATTTCTTTTTTAGACACACCATGAACTTCTAATATTCTTGTTGAAGGAAAGCCCATATAACCTCTAGTGTAATCAATCATAGTTTGATGCCACATTCTAGCATTGTCTTTCATTTGTGGATTTTGTAAAGATTGATACAAGAATTTATCTAAATATATTCTTGAATACATAGCACCTATGTTTTGCATAAGTCCTCTTGTAAGACTATTATAATAATCCAAAGGTACATTACCATCACTTCTCCAACCAGGCATTGCTCTTTCTAATCTTGATCTAGCATGAGTAGAATTACCCATACCAGGATATGGATTTTTACCTTTACGACTAGTGCTTTGATTTAACATTTCCATTGCATCTTTGTCAACATATGGATTTTCAAATTTATTTTCTCCTAAAAATCTATTAGCCAGTCTATTAAATTCTATTTGTTTTGCTTCTTCAAAAGTTATTTGTTTGTATTTAACATCGTTTCTTAAGTTAGCATCTAACAATT
>VTLG01010593.1_pt1 | contig 20046 bp, 15 predicted proteins | sample 4694571 | NCBI WGS metagenome assembly VTLG01 (sample SAMN12604809, study PRJNA352737) | marine metagenome | biome: ENVO:00000447; feature: ENVO:00000209|ENVO:00000569|ENVO:01000036; material: ENVO:00002151; isolation source: viral sequences binned using virsorter ... | reverse complement strand
TGGGAGATGATCCCCCTGCTGAGGCAATAGTGTGCCATTCGTATCCACCAGATACTTGTCTGTAGACAAATAATTCTTCGCTTGAGGTATTATACCACAAGTCTCCCTCTGCTAAATTACTTCCTGAGGGAGTTGAAGATTGTCTATAAAATTGGTCTGCTAAGTCACCAAGTGCTTCTTGTAAATTTCCGCCAGCTAAACTGCCAGTTTGTGTGTAAGTTATGTCGCCTGCACTTCCTGCTTGAAGTGTTAAATCACTAGTTGTAGTAACAGTAATTGGATTGTCACTTTGATTTAAAGTAACTGTTAAGTTCGATTCATCAACAGTTATATAAGTGGGTGATTCTGTTACGGTTACAGTTATTGCCATTATCGAGTTACCTCTGGATTAACAGTAACTTGACCTTCCATTAGGCGAGTGACAGTTCCTGCACTACTCGTAATTTCTAAATCGTATACATATATTCCTTCTTCAATTGCTGCTGTAGTACTATTGGTCATCGTCATAGTTATCTGCCCAGCACTCGCGTCACTAATCGTGCACGTAAACGTGCCCACCACTGTACTCGAGTCATGGGTTGATCGGAACTTAGACGCAACCGAGTAGCCTGTTAAATTCATAGCCGAACCGTTTTCTTGTACGGTTAGAATACGGTTAAAGGTCGCTCCTTGCTCTAAGACGAAATTGTAGGTTCCTGCGCTCATTTTATTTTATTCTCCATTTATATAATTATACCAAAATTTAAGGTCGCTGTCAAGAAATTTTTTTCTACGGTGTGCGACTAACTTGTCATTTTGGGAATTTATCTTTGACTGCTTTTCTACCTAAGTAAAAGTTAGATGTTTTGGCATCTTCCCCTAGTTTTCCAGAGTCTATGTCATGATATAGCTTATCTAATTGGTTACCCAAAGTTTCATAGTAAGCTGCTCTTTTAGTCGCGTATGTTGCTCCTGATTTTATTAAATTTACATTCATGTTCCATACCTCCTAACAGTATAAGTTCTTGTATAATCTTGATACTTATCTTTTTTAAGTTGTATTGTATATGTTCCAGCTTGTTGAGCTGTTAATGTTAAAGTTGTGTCTGACATTGTACCCGCAGAAGTACCATCTAAAAATACCTCTGTTCCTGAAGGAACTCCAGTTACATTAATTACTCCATCTACTGCGGCAGTAGTTGCACTAAAAGTTGGGTCAAAAAGAGTTTTTGTCGCAACTGCAGTAGCGTCTGAATTAACATAAAACTTTTCGGGTACAGGAATATCTGTAGAATCTAATTCCACATGTGTGTATCCTTTTGCTGCCTCTGCTGTAGTAATACCACTATTTACTGGTGCAGTGCTTGCCCAAATAATTTCTTTATTTGAGTCGTAAAATATGTTGTAGGCTGTCATAAACCTATCCCTCCTGTAAAATCTGCTTGGTGAAAAATCACGAAAGCATAATAAAGTGTTCTAAGTGTGTTTCCCGAATTATCTCCCTGTGCATTACTTTTATTTATAACTGTAATAGAGTTAGTATTTGCATGAGATACTCCCATACCCCAAGTCGCTTCTCCAGAAGCTCCTTCTTCTTCCCCTTCCTCTTCTTCGTAGCTCATATCTTGCTCTGCTGGAGTATAAGTTGCTGTAGCTAATCCACTTGTAAGAGCTTCACTCCATCTAAATGCAAATAAAGGATTATATCCTAAATTATGAGTAATTGTATGATTTGCTCCACCTCCAGCAATACTACCCTGTCCATAACTATGAAGTACCATTGATGCTCCCATTCGCGAGTCAAAAGCAAGAGCATTAGTAGTATCTAATACATTTTCTCCATTTTTAGATACATAAAGTCCATATCCTCCAGTAGCTCTATTTCCTAATAGTACTCGATTGGCCATTAGAATAATGCCGCACTATTAAGTAAATTAAATGCCACACTTGTAATTGATCTACTACTAGCATTGGTGTTAGTTAAAGTCGCTGAAGTAGATCCTATACTAGAATAGGCATAACTGCCGGGTGTACTTATAGGAGCTGAGACTCCCCACATAAGTACTGTTGAGCTTGCATAATTTTGATAAGTAGGTGTTGCAGTCGAGTTTGCAGGAACAGTAGTAGTACTAGTTGTAACTGGTGCACTTGAGCCTGTTCCACCAGAAACAGGTACAAGTTGAAAGTGTCCTGCTGATACAAAGTTACTTCCTGTTTCTCCGCTATTCGTATTAAACATTAGTTTATCGTTAGCGCAGTCCAAGACGTTACTTGTCAACCGAGATACATATAACCCGTATCCGCCTGCTGATCTATTTCCTAATAGTACTCTGTTAGCCATTATGTGTCAAAATTAGCACTAGTCATATAACCATATGCACAAGGTATTTTTAGTACCATAAATTTAAAATTAGTACATGCAGATGCAGATTCTCTACTTGCTATCGGGCTAGGTAAAGCAGAAGTACTAGAACTAACTTGCCCGTCCATAGTTTTAGGAGTAACTGAAGTTATTGATGTTTCAATAAAATCTGTTCGTGATTGATAAAATTCTTCACTTCCATCTGTATAATCCCTTTCACCTCTTTTATCTTCTGTAGATATTACTAGAGGAATATAACCTAAACTATCTTTAGTAGTACCAGTTGACAAATAGTTTTGTCCTGATGTAGTACCTTGATTACCACCCGCATAAACATCTCCAGCTCTTTTCTGAGAAGAATCAAATAATAATTCTTTTCTATCACAAGTTAGTACATTACTATTTGCTTTAGAGACATATAATCCGTAGCCTCCTGTTGATCTGTTTCCTATTAGTACTCTATTTGCCATTATGAATCCGCTATTAATATTCTGTTATTACCACCATCTAGTAAAATCTGTGCTGCACTACCAACTGTTATTGTTGAAGCTGCTTGTATTCTATCACCTGCTATTGTTCCTGTCACAACTAAAGATCCATCTATCTTTGAAGTTACTGCTGACCAGCTACTAGAACCTCTAATATAAGCTGCTGAATTAGAAGCATCACTTGCAACAACTGTACAAGTATCTCCTTGTATTGCATATAAACCACCTGTTCTTCCTGTTGCAGACTGTATTTTTGTATTTGTAATTCTATCAGAGGTTACCGCAGTATCTGCACTAGTTATAAAATAGAATCCAGGCGCGTTTTGCCCTGCAGAGCCTCCGGGTCCTGCGGGTCCTGTTGCTCCTGATGGACCTGTTGCTCCTGCTGGTCCTGCTGGTCCTGTAGGACCATTAGGTCCTGGTGATCCATCATTTCCATCATCTCCATCATCTCCTGCTGCACCTGTAGGGCCTGTTGCTCCTGCTGGTCCTGTTATGTCTAAATTACCTGCCATAGATACAGTACCATTACTTGCATCAAATTTTAAATAATGACTAGCATTTCCTAAATGGAAATTACCTACAGTATCTACATAGAATCCCATATCCGTATCTGCAAAAGTTGTTTTATTTGGAGTATGAAACTTACCTGTTCCACCAGTTGCTCCAAGTATCATAGCACTTGAAACTGATAAATTATTTGTAAAGTTTGCATTTGAAGCTACTTTATCTGCACTTAGTGTACCGTCTACAATTACTGAGCCATCAAAATGTTCAACAACTAATGAACTGAAATCTGCTGCATCGGCATCTGCTTCTGTTGTAGTTGCTGAAGCTGTGTATACTCTAGTACCTGCTGTATTAGCACTATTATCTGTAACTGTTATTCTATCATTGGGTCTTATAGTGCCATCTGAGGCTGCCGCTATTACGGCTCCTGCTATATCATTTGCATTTGAATCATTAAGAGTTCCTACCCAATTAGCAGCATTAGCTGCACTTATATTTCCATTTGTACTTTCTTCAAAATCAAATATACTTCCACCACGAACACCTGAAGAACCTGCTGGGCCTGTTGGACCTGTACCACCTGAAGGACCTGATGGACCCGTTGGACCTGCTGCTCCTTCATCTACTCTTGAGATAGTTACAGATTCTGCATATGTATTATCTGCTCCTGCAGTTCTTTCTGCAGTTGTAGAAGTTACTGTAGCTGTAATAACTACAGAATCATTACTTCCCATATTACCTTTTGATAAAACTCTAGTATCTCCTGATCCTGTCAAAGTTACACTAGGACTAGTACTGAATACGGCTGCTGCACTTAAATTCGATCTTTGTGATGTAAAAGTTATATTATTTGGAGTTTGAATTACGCTACTTGAATTTGCATTAAATGTTTGTGCATCTGCACTTAATTTAACGCCATACATAGTACTCGGTATTACAGTAGTTGCATTAGCTGGACCGTTGTAAGCTGAAAATAACTCTTTAGTTTTTATTACTCCGCCAGAAGCTATAGTTGCAACTCTTTTATGTCTTACCCAGTAATATCTTTGAGCATTGTCTTCTCCTACAGCATGTTGATATGCTACTTGTGGGAAAGGTACTGTAGTAAGTAAAGTACCATACTGACTATTACTAGTATTTGACCAAATTTCTGTATAACAATTTCCTGTTGTCAATCCTGTATTATTTGTCCAAGCTAAATCTATAGTTCCAATAGCCTTAGCAGTAGCAGATAAACTACTTGGAGCTCCAGGTGCTGCTTGTTGTCCCTGTCTTGCATCTTCACTTGTTACACTTGGAAGTGTTGGTGGAGATATACTATAAAAAGCAGAATTATATTCTTTTGCTGTTATAGTTGCTGTACAATCAGCTCCATAATTTATATTTTCAATTCTAAAATATTTATCTGAAAATCCAAATTTAGGATACGTAATTGAAATTGTATCTCCAGCAAGTAAAAGTAATGATTTAGGGCCCATTTTAAAAGATACACTTAGTCCATATCTAGATTTTCTTAAAGCATTTTCTACGTTTATACGAGCATTATAATAGTTAGCAACAGATGCAATATTTACTGATCCTGTTTTAACTACATTCTTATCTTCTCGTAAATAATTTGAGTCATAAAATGTTACTGCACGACCCTTAAACATATTTGCAGGATCCATTATAGAAGTACTTACTGTATTATAAGATTTTGAAGGACCAGGATCTGATATTTTTATGTTTCCAAGTATATCTTCATTAGTAATAACTCTTGGATTATGTTCCACTCCTTTAGTATATCCACTATAACTTCCTGTATTTGCGGCAGTTATTTTAGTACTTGTTATAGTATCTGAAGTTGTTTCTATTCTTAGTGCATACTTTCCACTCTCATAAGACAATAATCCATTAAAATTCTTTAAAAATCCATTTATATTACTAAACACAGAGTCAGCTGTATTTACAGTACCTTGTGTTTGGTGTCTAGTTACATGTCTTTGGTGATGGTCGTCCCAGCCTAAATATCTCCAATATTTTATATTATCAGCATCATATAAGCTATAGCCGCTTGATCCATCAGTAGCTCTACAAGGATTTAAATACCTCTCATCTTTAAGATGAGAAAAATCTAATGAAGAGCCTGTAATTGTTCCTGAACTATTGATTAAAAATAAAGGAACCGAAGTTAAAGCTGTTAAATTATTAGTTGTTCCACTTGTATGTGAAGGGACTGCAGTTATATAACCTGCAGAAGTTACTCTATAATATCTTGTACCATTTGGAACATAAACTATATCTCCTACATCATAAGAGTATGAATTTATCATAAGTCTCTTAGTAAATTTATTATACATTTCTTCAAATGTAGTATAAGTTACATTAGGAGTAACTGTAGTATCTGTACCTGCAGCTTGGCATTTACCCATTGCAACTATAGTACCACTGGTTGTACCGTCAGAAGTTAATACATATCTTTGCCCTACAGTAGCAGAATTATTTCCAACATATGTTTGAGTACCTCTACTATCACAAGTTCTTGCTGCTAATAAGAAGTCTGCCAGAGAAACCTCTGACCTACTTGCATCTGCGGTATTATTAATTAGGCCTTTACCATAAGTTTTTGCAGTCATATAATCTAATAACTGCATAGCTGGATTTATGCTTACTCTGGCATCATCAGTTCTTCCTGATTTAATTTTTGGTTTTAATTCATAAGTATCAGAGCCAGCATTACCGTCTCCAGCAGGAAATTGTCCTTCGGTCCAAGGCATATTTACAGTTGCTATTCTCGTTCCACCATCATAATCTGTAATTGTTCTTGCTATTTCAACTACTTTTGTTACACCTTCACTAACTGTTACTATTTTCTTTAGTAGTATATCATAGTCATTGTAGGCATCATCAGTTGAACTTGCTGCACTCGCTAATTTTATTGTAGTTGGAGAAACTACATCTTGACTTCCTGCTACTATTCCATTTGAGGAAGCATTAGCTCCAGCAGCTGTGGCTGTTGTTCCTGATATATTTATAGGAAAAGGAATATTTATGTAGGGTAAGCCACTTTGTACAAAAGCTATCCATCTTTCATCTCCTATACCATAATCATGTATATCTTCTAACCAATCAGGTATACTACCAAAAGTTACTGTGGGAGCACTATCTCCATTATCTACTACTGTTGCAGATACTTTGTTTTCTGTAACATTTCCAGTAGTATGAGTAGAAGATACAAAATCAAAAGTACATTGAGTCCATTTATCTGATCCTTTTTTCATGTAGAATTGCTTTATAGTTGCAACTCCATCAGCATAACTTAATGCTGGAGCATCACTATATCTAAATCTAGTTTGTGTATTTCCGTCAGGATCTTGAAATGTCCATTTATCAATAACAAATACATCATCATTTATTACTGCATCAGTATCCTCACGGTGTAAATCAACAACATCTCCTACTTTAAAATTATCTGCATCTTCTCCTGAACCTTCTGGTGAATGGGCATAGCTATAATCATAATTAAAACAAGATAAGTTCTTTCCTCTTACCACATATTCTACTTCAGGTACTGTTGTAGCGTCTTGTGCGATTTCGCAATCCATAACTACATAAGCAGTATCTAGTACTTGGTGATTAGGGCTCCAATACTCTTCTTCTCCTGTAAAGTAGTCCTGTTGTCTTTTAAAACCTGGACTTGTTGCTATAGAAACTAATAAATCATCGGCTCTTTGATCAATTTTTCCAGTATGTAAAGTAAACTCCATATTATTTGGAGCTGTTAAAGATATGGTTTCTTCATGCTTAACTCCAGTACCATGTGAACTTGATGAGGCTAAATTTACTGCTCCATTATTTCTTAAACCCTCATTTACAGTATAGTATCCTGCATCTCTTGGTGATATATAGTCATATTCATATTGATAACCAGTACTACCAGTACCAACTTGAGAGTTACCACCAGTATAAGCAGCAACTGAAGAACCTGATACACCACTTCCAGCTTTAGCAACTCCACCTAAAGTATCTCCTCTATCTACTCTACCTCTGCAATGAACTTCAATTTCAGCTTTTCCAGTACCATTTGTTGCGTTTCTAATATCCGAATCTTCTTTATTTAAACACATTAAAGGGTTACCGTCAATATATAAATCGTATAATCCACCAATTTCTCCTTCACATAAGGCATAGCATATATAAACATTATTAGGATCATTTGATTTAGTATCTACAAAAAATGGTAGTCCAGAAATTCTTTGAACACCATATACTATAGGGAGGAATTTACTTGAAAGTGCAAAATCTAAGTTCACATCTTCTTCAGTTTCAACATCAACAGTATAAGTTTTCATCTTAACTTTACCATACCATTTTTTCTTCATTTTATAGCGTGTCTCTTCATGAGTCGCAGTATAAGTAGCTAAAACATTTGTTGTTTGTTCTGCATGTAGAAAGCCTAAATCATTTGCATATTCTGGACGTAAAGCAACTTCTTCTTGTCCTCTGTTATTAGAATCTAACGCTCTGTGTATGGCATCACTTGTGATTCGCCCTTTCACTTGAGCAAAATCTCCCCAATGACTTGTGAGACTCCATTTTGCTTTTATACCAGTTGGAGAATCTGTTATTTCTGCTTTGGTAATTATTCCTTTAAAGATTAGAACAGGTAAATTATCTAATATACTTCCATTTTCAGGATTTATAAATGCTTTATAAACCCAAACATCTCTATTGACATATGATTTAAGTACTGCAGTATCATTTGTCTCAGTAAGCGGACCTTTTAGTTCATCAGATACTATTGAAATTGTTATAGATGTTACAGGATCTGTAATAGTTTGGTCTACTAGCTGTGTTCCAGCTGTAGTACCTATATTAGTAACTACAAGTACTGTTCCCGAAGTTTTTATTCTTGTAATATTAAAATATCTACCACCATTTGTACCACCAGAAACATAAATTTTATCTCCTGTGGTAAATCCTTTTTTAATAAAATTTGCTTCATCTTTTCCAGCTGCAGCTGCGATTGTTATAGTCATAGCACTAGCTGATGCTGTAATAGCTGTTGAATTTATAGAATTATTTAAAGTTTCTGCTGTAACTTCTAATGTCATTCCTGAAGCTCTGGCTTCTACTGTTTCAGAATATCCACCTATTTTTGATATTTTATTTGCTATATAAGTTTGAGTACCATTCGCACTTCCAGCATCATTCTTAGTTTGATCGTCAAAAGATAAATCTCTTCCTGCATCAGTAAAATATGCATAATTTGCTGCATTCGTACTAGGCTTTCCCTTTGAGACTTCTTTACTAGGTCTTTCAAACTTTATAAGATGAGCATACTCAAACGGCTCATTATTTATGAGCTTTTTTCTCGTATTTGGATAAGAGCTGGTTAGTCGTTCTGCCATTACGCTTGTGCTTCTTCTAAGTTTAAGCTAAATTGATATAAGTTATTAGTAGCTAAACTATATGATTGAACATCACTTTTAAGTATAACACGAATAAGTGGCTGATAGTAGTCTATAGTTGCGTTGTCAGAAACATTACGCTGAAGACTTGGGGTGAAATAAACTATTCGTTCGGCTGCGCCAGGTTGAGAGTGTAAAGCAGAATTATATGTTCCGTTGCTCATAACTCTTGTGACACGATAGGCTTTAGTATGTAAACTATCGTTTGTATCAGAAATTGTAAAAATATCACCAGGTTGTGGCTGTGTTGCTTCTGTAGTTGAATGACCATCTTGTAACATAAAGCCTACACCAGCATTACATGCCCCGTCTGCTAAAGGGCTGTTGCTTGTAGAATAAGTAGTAAATGCACTATTTCTAGAAGTATATTGATTTGGAAGTTGAATATAAAAAGGATTCAGTCTTGCATTTTTCTCTAGTAGAAAACTGTAAACAGGTTCAAATTGATCTCTAGTAAGGGGATTATATTTAATTTGAATATCCCATCTATGACCTGCCATAGTTCTAGTAACTACTCTTCCACTATTTGAACGAGATACTTGAGTAGGAGATTGTGAAGAAAAACTAATCGAAGCAAAACCTGGACCTTCTGTTCCACCACTACCTGTAGCTAATGCCTGTCCTCCTGTTCCTATTGGATTATTTGGATCAGGTAATATATCTAAAAAACTAGTAAATGTTGCCATTATCCTCCTCCTTTACCAGTCCAGGCATTTGAAGTTGAAGCATCACCGTATGCATTAGTATCTACTGCTTCTATAAATTCTTCTCCATGATCATGGGCTGCTTCTCTTATCATACTTATTATATTTCCTCTTTGATTTGTAAGTACATCTTGTACACCAGCTGCGTCAACAGCATTTATTACAAAGTTTGCATTTGTTATTCCACCAGCACTAATAGCTTCATTAGGTACTACTTCATATCCTCCACCTGTAGGTCTTAACACTTCTGGACCTTGCTCACCCACAACTATTCCTCCAGCTGCATAATTTCTTATCATACCCGCTGCTCCTCCTGTTGGAGTAAACTGTGCAGGTGTTCTACCTATACCTTTCTCTCCTCGTAAATAAGAGAGTTCCCCTGCAGTAGGCATTTTAGAAGTATCTATTCTACTTGCTCTTTTTCCTACTTGAATTTCTTGTGGGGCAGATGGAGCTGCACCTGCTCCTCCTTTATAGGTCATTCCTTTAATAATAGAAATTTGAGCGGCTCCCATAACTGCTGCCATTACTCCAAATATGGCACTCCAAGGTAACCCAGGAGGCCCAGCTATTGCTGAAGATATTGCAGCAGCAGTTGACATTATTGCTTGAGCTAGCATCATTTTCTTGTTATCTTCAAATGCTTTTCTCTTTATCATTTCTTTTTTCTTTTCTAATGCTGCTATCTTTTGTTGTGACTCTTTAGATTTTCCGTCACGTTTCTTTTCAGCGTCAATTAAATGATCTATTTCTTTAACTGCCATTTGAGACTTAGCTGCAGATAGTTGCATAATCATACCAATAGAATCTGCTGCAGCTTGAGCTACTACTGCTACTGTTGCTGCTGTTTTATTTGTAGAGTTTGCGATATAACCATCTTCACCAAAAGCTGCCGTAACATGTTGAGCAAGATTTGTAAATTGTGCCATAGAAGTAGCCATAGCAGCTAACATTATTCCGTCATCTCCGAAAAGAGCTTTAGCTGTTTCAGCAACACCTAACAAACTATCTTCTATCATATTGAAGCCCGCTGCCATTAAAGCTGCTTCAGCTTGAACTTTTTCTGGGCCATCGTCCATTCCTTCAATTGCTTGTTGGGCTAGTCCAAAACTTCTAAACTTATCCATGGGTCCACCCATACCACCTTCAACTCCTTTAGGTAACATTTGGAGTAAAGATGATACAAACTCTGCACTGGCTGTTTTAGCTGCATCTATTATAGCTTGACCTGCAGCGTCTCCTGCATCTCTTAATGCTTTAGCTGAATCTAAATACAGTTGTTTTTTTTCTGCGTTATCTTTAAATTCTTCTGCTAAAACTTCTTCTTTCTTCGCTAATGCTTCATATTTTTGTTTTTCTAAAATTGAATTTTGGAGTGCCTCGTCCTTTCTAGTCTGAGCATTTTGTTTTTCTTTTTCTATCATCAATTCCATTTTCTGCCAATTAGCTGGTCCTCCAGTACTAAATGTAGCTAACTCTTGTTCTACATCTAATCTTCTCTGTGATTCTTTATTTATTTTTTTCAACCTTCCAATACTTGCAAGTTCTACTCTAGCCATATCCATTTTTTGTCTAGCTTCTGCTGTTGCTAACTCAAATTTTTCTTCTAATAATTCATTTTCTTCTTCTCGTAATTTATTTATACCTGCTTGTATTTTTGATATATCCATTAACTTACCTTCTTCTGTTTTCATATAAGTAAGTAATGCACCTTCAACTGAGAGTTCTTTTAACTTGTCTTTTGTTACACCTGATGCAGCTACTGCATTAGTAACTTGATGCTTCATTATTTCTTTATTTATTTCTCTACTTCTTAATTCATTCTGATACTTAAGTTTAACAGCGTTAGTAGATTCTTTTACTAAGTCTCCTATATTTTTATTTAGTACTGCTATAGTTTTCAATTCTGCTTTTGATCTTATAATAGTTTGTTGTTGTTCAAAGTATCTATCCTTAATATCTGTCAATATATGTAGTCTATTTTCCCATAGCTTGGAAGTATCTTGTAAAGCATCTTTTTCTTCCTTAGTAACCATAGTTAAAATAGCAGAGTCATCAACTATTTCTGCTAATAAACTAGCTCTTTTTTTATCAGTTAAAGCCAGATTATTCATAGTTGCATCTAGTTGTCTAAAGGTTGCTAAAGGCTTATCAACATCTGTTTTTACTATCATACTGTTAGAAAAGTCTCTAGCGGCATCTGCAGCACCAGTTATAGCAGACTTTACATTTACCATTGCATCTGTTTCAGTCTTGGCTAATGCTAGTACATTTGCTTCTGCCTTGTCCTTAGCTTTTTTAGCCTCTTGAGCTTCTTCTAGAGTTCCACCTCTTGCTTCATTAGCTATATTAGCTGCATCATATTCTGCTAAAAGTTTTTTCATTTTAGGACTTAAGTCTCCTGCATCTTTTAGTCCTTGTATCATTGCTTTTTTACCTCTAGCGATAGCATTTTCGGTTCCTCCACCAAATGCTGCAGGAAATTTTTCCCCCCAAAATTTAGCCCACTTACTAGCATTCGCCATATATGCTTCCAGTTTTTTCTGCTGGTCATCTATGGAATTTAAAGTAGTTAAAATAGTTTGTGAAAGAGCTGCTTGTGCATCATTGTACTTTGTAGTTCCAAATGCCGCTTCTGCTGTTACTTTAGCTACCTCTTGAAGTCTGGGATTTAATAGCTCAAGTGCTTCGGCAGCAGCAGTATTAGCATCAGCTAATTTTTTAGAATGTTCACTTCCAACACCTAACCACTTATTAACTCCTTGTAATACAGGTAAAAGCATTAAGAATATACTAAAGGGGCCCATTAATTTCATCCAAAGAGATTGAACAGCTACTCCAAGTGCAATTGCACTTCCTGTAAGCCTAAACCAAGCTCTTTGAAGGATTCCTGCAGTTCCTGTTGCAATTACTTCTTCTTGTATAAGAATAAGTAATTCTGAGTTTACTGCTCTTAATGCAGCCCAAAATCCTTGAGTCTGGGCTTCATTAGCAATATTAGCCATAGCATGTGCTCGTAATTCTGCATTAGCGAGAGCAAGATTTTGTTGCATAACAAGTGACGAATCAGCTATACCTTTCATACCCTTTGTTGCAGCCTCTTGTTCTAGTAAACCAAGTATTTGCATGTGAATCTCTCTTTCTGCTTTTAGATTTACTAATTCTTTTTGAGTTTGTGCGTTTTTTAGTCTTGCTGTTTTACCTCTAGCACTTTCAATATCTTGAATTCTTTTATTAACAACAGCACTTCTTTTTTCTAAGTCCAGTTTCTTTTGTAACAACTTCTCCACCATTTTAGATTTTGCTTTACCTCCTACGGATAAAGCTCTAGTTGGACCTGCTTGAGTTTCTGCCATACGAGCTTTTGCTGATATCTCTAATTCTTTTTTCTGTTGTGCAATATATTCTAAGTGTCTTGTCTTACGTTGCTGTCCTCTGCGTTGCATAGCCTTCATGTCTGCTTCATGTGCAGTAGAGGCTGTTGCTGCATTTTGAGCAATTTTATTAGTAAAAGCTCCCATTGCAGGAACAGCTAATTTTATTAAAGTTATTGCTAATGCGGCAAAAATTGTTCCAAACAACATTTTACTATTAGCTAACATTCGTATTATAGGGCCTAGTCCTTGGTTTATAAAAGTGAGAATACCTTGAGTCATATCTGAAAAAGTTGTACCCAATAATGCAAAAGGATCAGTTTCCACCTCTGCAAAAGCTGCAAATTTATTGGTTCCTTGTTCTACAGCTTCATTTAAAAATGCTTGTCTTTTTTGAAATTCTGTTATGTCACCAACAGCTATACCTAATTTAGCCGCATATTTTGAAGATGCTTCATTTACACGAACAAATAAACCAATTTCATCTAAAAGTTCTGGTTCTACCTTTATAACTCCTCTAAATATTCTATCTAGTGCATCTGGTAAGTTTCTTCCTAATGATACCGCGGCATTTCTTGCTACTTCTCCAAGTTGAGCTATTTCTTCTCCTCCAAATCCTGCACTCATAGCAAGTGAAGTTGATCTCATAGCTGCAGCAAAGTCTAAACCATAACCTGCAGCTTCTTGTAAGTCTCTAGCTACACTTTTAATAGATTTTCCTGAAACGACTTCTAATCGTGTCATAGATTCTACTAAAGTATCGACTTGAGCAGCTCTGGAAAGAATACCAAAAGCAGCACTAAGTGCGAAAACGTTAGCCGCTAATAAAGCGTAGGCACGAACAAGCCCACCAGTTCCACCGCCGCCACCGTCTATACCTTGTTGCATTTTTGAAAAAGATTTAGTGCTGTTCATGCCCATTTGGGCAGTACCTTTCTCTCTACGATTATATTTATCAGTAGTTTTAGTTAGCTTTTTTCTTTTTTTATCTAAATTATCTGTTTGCTTACCAAGATTTTTTACTTGTTTTTCTGCAAGTCTTAAGTTCTGACCTTCTTGTACCAGCGTTAGTTTAATTTCGATTTCATTTTGTGCCATTATTTTCTATTTTTTATCTTATCGTGCTCGGCTTTTAGCCTTTTCTGTGACTCTGTTATTTGTCTTGAGTCTAAGAATAGTAATAAATCGTATAACCATTCTTTTTCTACTTTGAGTTTTATATCATATAACTCCATTAATATATTAAGAGTAGTAAAATCTTTTCCCACATATCCTATATCTGGGTACATTCTATTCCCTAAAGAATTGAATATATTTAACGCATTTATTACAGATCTAGGAAAGTCCTCCGTATCTGGAGGAACTCTATCCCATTCTATTTCTTCACCAGTTTGTTCTACCATTCGTAGATACTGGTCTTTTGTCATACCTACTTCATCATTTTTGAGGTACAGTTCTAGATTGTCCTTTATTTTTTGCTTGCTCTGCTGAACGAAAATTGTCTAAATCAAAGACTACCTCATTGAGCCAATTATCAAACTCATTCGAGTTTTCTACTAGTTGCTGTGCATTTTCTGAGCTATAATCTAGTAAAGATTCAGGGTCTTCTGCCCCTAAGTCTACAAGTACTAAATCTTCAAGAAATTTTAGTTTAAGGCCTTTCCACCCTTTTACAGTTGCTTCTGTAAATTCTGATACAAATTTATCATCATCTAAAGTTTCTTCAAATTGTCTAGTTTTTCTATTAAATTTATTTTGTGTGCATCTTTTTCTAAGATTCACGAGTTCTTTTCGGGAGAGATTCGCTAGTTCAACTTCAAATCCATCAAGGCCAGGAAACTCAACCCAAGTGGTCTTACTGTCGACCAACAGGTTTTTTAATTCCATATTATTCTCCTATGAATATTGTGTGATTTGAGTACTTACTGCTGTATTTTGTAAAGAACGATAGTCATAGCTTTGAGTATAAACATCGCCAGGATCCATTCTAGCAGTATACATAACTGGATTTAATTGTATCTGAAAAAATGGAGTAGCATCATGTGCTTTTCCAACTTGTACAGCTTTTAAAATCATATCGCTATTAGTACTAAAATCATCAAATTGTGTTATATTATTATCTGTTTGGTATTGTCGTACTTCTCCCGATATTGTACGCTTGTCCAAAGTATATGTTGTAGGAAACATGGCATTACTAGAATTAGTTACTGATAAACTATCATGTAAAGTTTCGAAGGGGCTCCAATTTACACTATTTTGAAGTTGTAAGTTTACACTTACTATACTTGTCATATTTAAACTATCAATAGTGATAACTGGGTAAACTATAAGAGGGGTTCTTGTTCTAGAACCTAATTGGTGGTAGGGTTTTGTTGTATCTCCCCAGAAGCTACCTGAAACGGCGCTGCCGGGAATAGTAAAACTTTCATCTCCTGCTCTTGATAATTTTGTTCCTTGTCCTTCTATCCTTACTGTAAATTGATTTCCTGGTATGAAATCAAAATTAGCTGAAGTAATAATTGCACTTTCTAATTTGAATGTAGTGCTTCCTGTTTGTACATAAATATCAAATGATTTTAGTTGCTTTGGTGCTATAACAGTATCATCGTGGTCATGTCTATCCGATGCGCTACTGTCTGGATCACCTGTTTTAGCAACTAAGTCACTTATTAAATCTATTACAATAGACTCTTCTTTCTCTAGTGTTAAGGGAACATCAAAATTAAAGGAAGCAGGATTTGCTTTCGTTATACTTGAGTTCTCAAACATTTTTGATTGATCGTGCAGAGTCTTTACTGAGTACGAATCTTCCGCAAATGTTTGGTTAAAAGTGATGGAGGAAGTAGTATAGATTCTATACTTCTTACCTCCATACACTATATATAGTTTACTCTCACGAAGAAAACTATAAGACATTGTTTTATCTAAGCATCAACTGCTCTTGCACTCGCGGCTGAATAGCCTGTTTGAGTGTGAGTAGTAGATCCTAAATATTTGACCTTCATTTCGTCTCCGGTCAAGAGATCAGTTCCGTGAGCCGCAAATTCGACTGATACTGAAACCAGGTCGCCAACCTCAATAGCTGGTATAGCTAAATGAGCTTTTGGCATATTGAATTCAACACCTGGAGCTGTAAAATCATCTGCTCCCATTGCATCACCATCTGATCCAACAGCACCAGCTACCCCCATAAACAAACGCATATCAAATACGTTTGTAACAAGGTCTGTTGCTCCTGCTAGGTCAGTTAATAATTGGTTAGAACCATTTGATTTAGTATCCAAGTACATAGTTAAAGAACCAGTAATTGTTCTTGCTCCTGTAAAGGATCCAATCGGTTTATCAACAATACCAATTGTTTCTGGTGTTACATAAGTAACATTATTTGCAATTGTTATGCTTCCACCTGTTATATTAATATCATAAGTTTTGTCGTCCAATCCATTGGAAGAAGCTCCTCCACCTTGTGCATCAGCATCAAGATAAAGTGTTGATAGTTTATTTCTCAAGTAATCAGCGTCACTTGGGCCAGTAGTATCTACATAGTTGTAGCCTTCTGCATAAGTGTCCGTATTGCCACTTGTATCTTCTCCCTCTGTAGCATTACAGAGTAGATACTTTGAAGGGTCTTCTATTGCAGTACTTACCTGGTCAATAGTTGTTGCGTTACCACTCCATGTGATTTGCGCAATTCCGTCAATAGAAAAGTCTATTTCAGCCTGATTGACTTGAGCGTCATTCAGTCTATAAGTTGTATTTTCTAATACGAAATATAAATTAAGTTTCATGAGTTCGTGAAGATCTGATTCTTCGAAGTCTATAACTGCTCCGTTTTGAGCAGTAGTTCCTACTACTACACCAGCTCCAGAGGCTGCTGAATCTGCAGGTAATCCTGTACCTGTCATAGCTGCCCACATTATGTTCTCACAAGCATCGTGATCATCGGCAACCCTAAAACTGGCTGCTCCATGAACAAATGGTCGAACATAAGTTCCAAATGACCATTCGGCTGGAGGTAATGCATCATTGAATCGTTTTGATCCACGATTTGGTGCAGAACCTGCTTCATTAATTGTTACATCTGAAGATTCACTTCCCTGAGAGAAGCTGTATCCGTCTAGGACACCTACTCTAAAAGTGTTTGCAGTTGTTTCGTTTCCTTTGAATCTACCTGTTCCTGCTCTTGCACCATCAGTTGTTACTGTAGTTGTTTGAATCGAATCAACTGTAACTACTAGCCCTGCGGCGGAGCCATTATTAACTCCAGCAAAACTTTCTACGGCTGATTCAGTTGCTGTTTCATCTACTACCCAACCATTTCCCCTGAAATTATTTGGAATAGCTATTGTAGTTACAGCGCCTGAGCCTCCGATAGATAGTACAATACATTTAGCATTTGCTCCTGAAGCAGAACTAGTACCTAAGGTAACTATATCCCCAACAGCATATCCAGTACCTGCAGTACTGATATGAGCGGTTAATATTCCGCCACCTGCTGTAGGAGCTCCATTTACTGAACTCACATATACTTTTGTGTTTCTCGAAAGATTTAAAGCCATTGCTTTTCTCCTATCTTATTAGTCTTTGAAAGTACGTAGCTAGATTTTTATCTGCTTTGTAATTTCCATTTTAATACCTACACAATATTACAATCTCTCCAATCCCTAAAGGAGTTAATACTCCTTCATCGGTTGCAATTGTCATTATTGTTAAGGAAGTTGTTTTTAATGCTGGACTTACTGTATCATCGTAAGTCAATACATCATTATTATCTATAACTCTTTCTATGTCCTCACATAATAGAGCTAAGGTTTCTTGAGGTTCTGTTTCGTCACTGATATAACAGCGTACATCTAACTGTAAAAACCTCCATTTAATTCCGCCAGGTTCATAAGTTCTAGTTTCATCTCCTGCTACCACACATACTTGTGGGTATTCTTGGATTGCATCTAAAAACTTTAAATGCCCGTCAGCATTATTAAAAATATTTGAGTTATATGGTGATACACCATTTATACTCGCATTTAATTCTTTTACTAAAGCATCGACAATTTTATTTCTTGCTGTTCTATAGGTCGATGCCACTATATTCTCCTAAGTTGTGTAAATCTTGTTTCTGTATGTCTTAATGCTAAATTTCTGATACTCATTGTTATTAGCTTTCTTGGATCCCATCTATCTTTTCCTTGTGCAAATCCTGGTTCAAATGTTTGGTAAGGAAACTTTTGATAAGTGTATTCTCCACTTATTCCACCTGCTGTATCTCTTAAATTTAATAATTGAGCACTATTTGAAAATCTTCCTGTTCTATTATGAAGCCTACCATCTTTTCCCATATTTCTTCTAACTTCTGCGGGTAAACTTCTTTGTATTTTAGCTCTTAATTTTATAAGATTTTCTTGGCTTCTTCCAGTTCCTTGAGCCGTTCCTCTACGTGATCTTATAGCTCTTCCCTTTTTAGATTGTAGAGCTTTATTTCTTACAGTAGCTCTAGTAGGTCGTCCTTTTTTTAAATTCGCTTTTCTAGTACCAGGTTTAAACTTTTGTGCTGTTTGTCTCTTCTTTTTAACAGTTTTAGCTTTTATAGCTGAATTTACAAGATCATTAATTACATCTTCTGCTACTTGTTTAGATATAGGTTTACTAGCTACAAATCTTGGATCAGTCATTGGATCACTACCTCCACCATGGGGTTTATATTTACCCATACTTTCTGCTAGTTGATCATATATAAACTCTTCTGCTCGTATTTTTATATTTCCAAGATCCGTTCTTAAATTAGGTGGATTTGGTCCCATATGTAACTTTACATAATTGCTTATATGATATTTTGTAAAACCTCTTTTTGCCGTTGTTTGCTGCCAATCAGCTGTTATATTTTCTTCAATATACTTAGCAATATCCAATATTTTAAGTTGAACTCCTGCAGAAGAAATAGTTGGATTAGCTCTTTTTATATCCTCTAATGCAAACATAGCTTCTGTAGTATTTGGATCATGTTCTTTCTTTAAAGGTGTCCTAAATGCTGTAATAGCTTTTTGCTGTCTCTGAGCACCTCTTGTCCCCATTCTTTGTATAACAGTTGTAGCTGATAATCCTATAGCTGTACCTAGTTGTGAGGGATCAATAAGCATCTGTCCCTGTGGAACAGCTCCACCAAAAGATTCACCTACCCATTCATTCCAAACTGCTAAAGTCCATTGTTCCCACATACGATCAATTTTAGTATCTATTCCAGCTGTATTAGGAGCCCAGATTAGGAGCGGCAAAAATAATCTATTAGTAGTATATCCTGGAGCTAGGTAAACACCTGCTGGTGGGTTAGAAACTTGTCCAGCTCTTGAACCCTGAATTATAACGCTACTTCTTGCTTGAGTACCCCAACTTATTGTTTTATTTCTTATTATTCTTCCATTAACTCTCTTTATAACCTTTTCCCAATGTGATGCAGTTGAATGTTGTTGAGCAAATGTATCCCATAGATCTCTATTGGCATCAGTAAGCATTGAGCCCATTTCATCCATAACTCTATCTGCTCCTGTAATAAAATTTCCTGTATCACTACCTAGTATAAATTCACAAAGTACATTAGAGCCTAAAGGACTAACAATATTATTTTTATAATTATTCATAGCAGTAGTAATTCTGCTATCAAAGGCTGATTTAAGATTATCTAAAGCCATTATTTATAGACTTTATACATATCAAGTACTCTTTTAATATGATCTGGAAAGCCTGTATTATTTCTAATACTAGTAGATACGGGATTTTCAACTGTTACTCCCGAAATCTGCATTCTTTCTTTTCTTTCATCTTTAAGATAGTACTTAACTAAATCAAAAATTGCTAGTTTTAAATCTTCTGGACAAGCGCTATATCCAGCGGTATATACCACCTTTACAGCTTTTCGTCCTCTTGGAAATGCTTTATCAGTATCTTCATTAGTACGAATTATACTATCCGTTACAGAGTCTACAATATATTCATATTTACCACTACTGTCAGAATTTTCTGTGATTAGTGTAACATATGAGTCTGCTTGTGAGTCTCTCTCTTGTACTGAAGTTACCGTTCTAATTGGCCCTTCATCTAACATAACTCTAGTAGTTACATTATCTTTTATATCAAAATATTCAGTTTTTGCAGAACTATAGTCATCTATAAAACTAGTACCGCAAT
>VTLG01007984.1_pt1 | contig 20046 bp, 17 predicted proteins | sample 4694571 | NCBI WGS metagenome assembly VTLG01 (sample SAMN12604809, study PRJNA352737) | marine metagenome | biome: ENVO:00000447; feature: ENVO:00000209|ENVO:00000569|ENVO:01000036; material: ENVO:00002151; isolation source: viral sequences binned using virsorter ... | reverse complement strand
CTAAATATGATATTGTATTAGGACCGGCAGCCGGACTTGCTGGCATATCTGTTTTGTTACCTGCTGTTGTTACAACAAAATTTCCTGTAGAATTAAATGTATGAATTTTGAAATTACCAGATGTTGTTTCTGTGCCACCAGTAGCCTGTGTAAAAGATGGTTGAATACCTCCAACTGTATCTTGATTAACTATTTTCCAACCTTGCGTTGAATCTGTATAAACTATTGTATGTGTTTGGTCAGTTGTTGATAATGAACCATTAGATGTAGAAGCTTCAATTTTATTTCCATTAGGGTCTAGTGTTACATTATTAGTACCAAATTTAGAAGCATAGTCAACAACAACAATAGTATCGCCTAAACTAGGTGAAGAAGGTAAAGTTATTGTGTGAGTAGCACTTGTAGTATCAATAAAGTAACCTTTGCCTGCTTCAGCAGTTGTATTTGTAGAACCATCTGCTGTAACAACTGCTTGCCAATCTATTAAATTTGGTAAATTTGATAAATCAGCAGCTGTAATAGTCCCGTCTGTAATATTGTCGGTAGTTATTCTAGTTGTCATTTCTTATATTTATCCTTACCTTGGTAACTCTCTAATTTGTATTGCTACAGCACTCGCTGGAGCAGTTGTAAAAGTTAAAGTTGTTCCCGAAATTGTATAGTCAGATGTTGGTTTTTGAACAACACCATTTTCCATAACTAAAACATTGTCAACTGCTGTTCCATCTGTGACCGTAAATGTAGTTGTTGAACCATCACCTGTTGCATTTCTTGTAACATAACTTAATGTAGTTGCTATGTTTGATTTTTGAATTTTCTTAACTGTGCTTGTTGATGTATCAAAAATTAAAAGAACATCATCATCAGCTGCTACTTCAGCCAATTCTGTTTGACCTGTAAATGCTAAGCCATCTAAATTTTGTGCGCTTGCGACAGCTTCAGGACTTAAATGTGGGTTAATAACATATATTTCTGTTGAAGCGTCTGGAGCGGCGTCAAAGGTTATTCTTTTTAATAAATTACTACCATCAACACCTAAAGTATATGACTTACCTGCACCTGGTTCCTGACGAACATTATCCACAAATACCATAAGGTCATTTGCTGAAGCGGCTGCATTTGTAATATCAAAAGTGGTTGTTGAACCATCTCCTGTAAAAGTATCTTTTGCAGCTATACTTCTAAATGTATCAGTTGGTCTTTTTCCGATATAAGCCATTTGTTTTTAATTACCTTTTCTTATTACACATCTTCAAGAACTGAAACAGTTGCGTCTAAAGCAGAGGCAGCTGAAGCTGAAATTCTTAATGCGTCATTGGTTGTACCATCGCCTTGTAATACAAGTTTATTCCCGGACATAACTTCCAATGAAGCGCCTGCTGGGATTGTAGCGTCTTTAACAATAAAAACATCATTTGAACCATCAAAATTGTCCAAAAATACACTAGCAGTTATACCAGCGTTTGATTTATTTGCTAAAGTGATACCAATAACGATTGATTCCATTGCTGTAGAACTTGAACTAGGTACAGTATATACTGCTGTTGCTGACGCACCAGAAGTAGTACCTAATGAAGCAGATGTAAACCTTTTAAAATCGTTTGCCATTTTTAACCCTTTTCTATATTTATAAGACTATTTATAATCTAATTTTTACAAAATTATCCTAATGCCACCGCTTGTGCGATTGCAAAACCTTGAGAAGCACCACCAATATCTGTTAACACCTGAGCTCCTGTTCTAGTTTTGACAACATTACTATCACTTACTAAAAAAGCGTCTGTATCACTTGAAGCAGCCGCTAAACCTGTTAATGTAATATTACTAGAAGTAATATTTGATAAACCTGAAATTGAACTTGCTAATGCAAAAGTTACTGTATCAGTACCAGAAACAGTTGCTGTTATGTTAGTAGAACCTGCGAAATTTAACACATCACCTGAATTAATAGTTTGTTGTGTTGATGAACTATCTTTAATTTTAAAAGCAGTTGTAACACTAGTATTAATTTCGTTTATAGCCGCAACAATAGATGATGTATCAGTAGTACCTAAACTCGCTAGGTCACCGACATCTGTTCCAAGACTATTAAAGGTTGTTCTAAAACCCTCTAATGTACTAGTTGTTGCTACACTTCTTATTGCCATTTTACTTTACTATTTCCTTTAATAAATTTTTTATTTCTCTTAATTCAGCCTTTAAAGTATTTATTTCTTTTACTGCATTTCTAATTTGGTCACCTTGTTGTTCTCTTGATTTTACTCTTTGCATATAAATTTGATATTCGTTAACATTTGTATTAACAATACCATTTGAATAAGTATCTCTAACTAAACTTGTGTGACCTTCAACTTTTAAATATCTACTCATTATACAGCTAACGCAATACCTCTCATATCTCTAATTCTAGGAGGGTATGATGATATTGTTCCTTTCATAACTATTTTTAATTGAAAAGATGTAAAGTCATTTAAACCAGTTGCACTATATTTGTATTCTTTAAATGTTTCATCATCTTCAGCAGGTGTTACCGTTACATCTTCGCTACCATCTGAATTAAATGGCACAAAATCTAAATCTTCAATATTTCTAACTTCTTCAGCTGATGATGTTCTAAAGTAAACTTCAACCTCTGAACTTGAACGAATATTTGAAGTTAATCTAATTTCTAAAGCAGTTGATTGATTATCTAATACAATCGGTCTAGTTATATATTGTGCAGCCGCTGATGAACCTGTATTAGCAGTTTCAGCAACAAAACTAGGTGTGTTTCCGTTTGTAGGACTATTTAATCTATTTTGAACTACAATAGCACTCATTCTTTGAGTATCTAAAACTGGTGAAAGTTTTGTATTTGTAGTATTAAATGTTAAGTCAACAAATAATGATTTACTACCTGACATTTCATTTGTTTCATTTATTTCACTAGCGACCATTTTAGGTGAAGTAAAGTAAATGTTATCATTTGCGACAACTGATATTTTACTTGTTGAAGCAGTTAAACTAAATTCTGATTCTGAACCATGAATAGATTGACCTGTTGTAGGTCTAATAGAATAACCTATTGATGTTCCTGGCACAGTCATACTTGCTAAGTTTAAATTTAATAAATCGTATAATCTGTTTTGAGTAGCAGTTACACTTGCGCCACCAATATCGCCTGTTGCATTTGCATTTGAAGAACTTGGTGAAGTAATATCATAACTATCTAAAGTTACATTTGAAATACTTGTATATGTTCCGTTAATATCAGAGTGTGCTATGCCATTGTAAGTACCACTCGCTACACCTGATATTGTTACATTGTTTGATGTACCGTGCATACCATGATTTGGGTGGAAAACTCTAATAACTTTTGAACTATTTGTTGTTCTTAAAGCATTATTTTTTAATGTTCTAGTTGCTAGTGTATCATTTGTTAATGTAACTGTTCCTGTAACATTTTCAAACTCTGCTCTTTTCATTGTAAATTTAATATCTTCATTTTGTTCAGCAGTCCATGTTGAACCGTTTTGAGATTTGAACATTACACCAGCGTATGGTTGTTGTGATATTGTTCTATCAGAACCTATTACAGTTTCGCCAAGTCTACCAACATAAGCTGTATAAGCATTTGAGTTAGCAAGAACTACAAAACAATACTCTGTATTTTCTTGTAAATAAACTGGAGAATCAAATGTAAATGTTGTAGCTGTGCTAGCGTCATCTGAAATACTAACTGAACTAGGATTAATTGTTTTTTGTGAAAAAGGTAAAATCTTTTTACCTGGATATCCGTTTACAACTTCTCTAATTTCACAAGTTATCGGAACATTATCATCTTTTGTTTTAAAGAATAAATCAATAGATGTTAAGAACACACCACCTGTATCATCAATTAAGAAAGTTTGTGCTAATGGGTCAACCCAACCTACTGTTCTTGTTGCGTCCCTTGTTGATGTTCTTGTAATTGTTCTATTTTCATTTGTAGCTTCTCTAACTAATCTTGGCTCTCTTGTAGAAATAATTGTTTCTTGTACAGTTTCTAAAATACCTCTAGCGATATAATCTGCTTCAGCTGAAGTTTCTACATCACTTGTTCTATCATCTGTTGATGAACTTGTAAGTCTAAAGACTCTTTCACCTGTTCGCCATCTTGGATTTGAACTATTTGTTGGGTCAGGTATAGCAAATGTGCCTGATACTGCACCGTTAGCGTCTGTTACAATATTACCACCTAATGAACCACCTGAAGGTGTTACATAAATTGAAATATCTATATTATCAAAGAAAGCATAAACTCTAGTGTTTGGTTTCATTCTTGTAGCAGCAAATGATACTGTTCTACTTCTAATAAAAGGAACAAACGCAACATTAACTACTCTATCACCAATTGAGTTTCTAACTACTTGTGGTACTAATCTTTGTCTTAAACCTGTTCTTGTTTGATTAACAGTTGTAGCTGTTTCTATTTCTGTTCTTCTAAAAACTCGTCTACCACTTCTTAAATTTCCTGATGTATCTCTACTTCTAACATCTCTAGGTGTGCCAGTCCAGAAATCTTGCCAATCATTCCAAATTGTACCTATTTCTACACCATTTAAAGCTGCGTTTCCTAAACCTGAAACTAATGTATCAAAGCCACCTTGATTGTTTATAACTAATTCTGGTGCTCTTTCTGTTTCTTTCCACTCATCCGTTGGTGGTGTTAAATCAACATTACCAACCCATGTAAATACATCAAATGGGTTTACATTAACACTTTTACTTGCAAATGGTTGACTAATTAAAGTTTGTTCAGTATAAGGTAAAGTTAATAGGTCGCCAGTTTTTTGATATTGAGCTGCTGTTCTATCAGCGGCTACAATCGCTGTGCCATCTTCATCTCTTTCTATAAGTTGAACACTATCCTCATTATAAGTTGGTCTTAATTCACCAGCGGCCATATCAATAGCAGCTTTGTAGTTTACATTACCTACATCACCTATATTATGACCAGAAAAATTATCTACAATAAATCCGTTTTTAAATCTATCAAAACCTTGAGCGTCTTGTATTTGTAAACTTTGAGCTGATTGTTCTAATAATGAAAGTTGAGTATAAAATTCTAAATTTTCAATTCTGTCTTCAAGTTTACCAATATCTCTCATTGTAAATCTTTTATTATCAACTTTTTTAATTGTAATGTCTTCAGTTGATAATGTGTAAGCAGGAACTTCTAAAGTGTAAAGGTGCATTGCACCATCTAATGTTTCAGGCACTTGTGGGTCTAACGCACTAGCACCTTCAACTGCTTTAAAATTACCCTCTTTATCTAAAAATAATTTTACAATTTTAGGTAAAAAGAATTCAAAATCACTTGTTACATCTGAATTAAATTTAACTATATCTACCGTTGAAGCACCTGTGCCATCAAAACTTCTATCTTGACCACCTGAATTAATTGTACTAGCGTCATCAACTCTTGGTCTAAAATCTAATACATCTCTTAATTCATATTCTCTACCAGTTGTATCTGAAAGATAACTTGGAATATTTTCATAATTTACAACACCTGAATATGAGTCGACATCAAAATAATCACCTGAACCGTGAGAGAAGAAATCAAAATCAACTAATAGTCTACCTGTCGGTGTTAATTCACCAGTTTTTAATTTTAATCTACCAATATCATAGAAGTTATCTCTTTGACCGTTATCTAAATCAAATCTATCTGTAATGTCTGTATGTGATGAAGTAGCGGCTGTACTAAAATCAGGTGCCATATAAACATTGTTTATTTTAAATATATCAGCCTTGCCTAAGCCAATCACACCGCTCTCTATCGTTGCTTGGGAGGATATGGCAACTGTTGAATTACTATTTAAAGTTTTTGTTTTTGAACCTGCAACACTTCTACTTACTGTTGCTAAAATTTTTACTTTGTGACCTTGATAGTTTGCACCAAAGTCAAGTGTTAAAGTTTTACCAGTTGGTGAACCGCCTAATGTAAAGATAGCGTCACCTTCGTGATTATTTCCTGTTAAATCTAATACATCACCAACAGCACCTGAACTACCTGAACCAGTTGTCATTATTGATACCGTAAAATCTCTAGCTAAATGAGCGCCAAAAGTTTCGTTAGTGCCAGCAGTTATAGTTACATCACCATTTGATGATAATGTACCTGTAAAATGTCTTCTTACTGAAAAGTTTGTATCTGTAATTCCAGAGTTAGCAGTAGTTTTTAAAGTTTTAATTGTATCGTAAGGTAATTTAAATATTGAAATATTGTTATTTGATTCTTGAAGTTTTGCTCTTCGTCTAGTTACAATTGTTTTTGTAGCTGCACCAGATGTTGATGTAATGGTTGCTGACTCATTACTAGAAACTGTTTCAATTAATTTAGTTTCAGTTGTACCTGAATCATTTGTAAATGATATTGAATCACCTATTTTTAACTCATCATTAAATCTTGTTCCGAAACCTGTTAATACATTACTTGCAACAGTTATTGAACCACTTAATTGAGAATTTTCACCGTTTGTTGCGTCTAGTGAAGTATCAGATGTATAAGTTGGCGAACCTGCCATACCAATTTGTTTAGTTTGTGCAAATTCAAAAGATGTTGCAGCTTTAAAACCAACTACATCACTTTGTAAAACATCTGTAACACCTGAAGTGCCACCTGTTATTGTTTCGCCTGCAACAAAAGTACCATTTACATCTGATACAATTGCTAAACCATGTTTAACAGCACTTGCACTTGAAAATGAAGTAACATTAGCTGCTGTTGTGCCATCTGCTTGGAATAATTCGAATGTTGTTGTGCCGTTAGTATTTCTAACTGTAAATATATCGTCTGTTGTTACTGCAACTGAATCAACAGCAAAACTTGGTGATGTAAATTTAACTTGCATACCATCTTTTAAGAAATGATTACCACTACAAGTTACAACACCTGGACTTGCAACTGAAATTGATGATACTGATTTACTTGTTGTTGCTGATATGCTTTCTAAAGTAGCTGTAGCACCTGAAGTACCACCTGTAATTTTTTCGCCAGTTGTAAATGTAGAACCATTAACTGTATTTAAGTGAGTAAACATAACTGTATCAAACAAATAATGTTTAAATACATTTGTTAAAACACTTGTAGCTGAGTATGCACCGCCTGAAGCTGTACCTGAATTATATTCAAAACCTCTTGATTTAGCTCGACCTATGGCATTTTTACCAGATTCAGAACCAGTATTTTCTGTACCTCTATTTACTGTAACCTCTGAATATAATCCTACTTTTTTAAATGCCTCAACATCACCTGTTACAAAGCCCACATCTGGAGAACCATAAACATTTGTTACATTAACAAAGTTACCTAAATTAAATCTAGTGTCAAAATTATTTTGATTATCAAAACTTCTAGCTTTGTCAATACCTATAAAATTTGTACCGATAGTTTCAATTTCATAACCTCTAACATATGCTTTACCAGGACCAAAACCAGCGGCAAATTTAGTTTCTAAACCACCGTTACCTGAAGTAAATATACCTCTGTTTGTGCCTGATAATAAATGTTCTCTTAAATCTAAATCAAAACCTCTTACAGCATAATCGCCTGATTCGTCAAATGTTCTACGAGCAAGTGTATCTTCTAATACTGCATATTCAGTTGTTCTAACTTGGTTTTGAATAATACCATTTGATAATCTTAATAACTCTACAAAGTTTGAGTCTTCGGTACTAGATAATGTTTTTTTAGCTAATGTTAAATCAATTTTAAATCTGTGAGCACCTGGAGCGTTTACATTTGATGTACCAGCAGCATTATCATTTAAACTTAAATCATCATTAGGTGTTACAAATGATTCTGTAATTGATAAACCAACTCTGTATGATGGTGTATTAGTGTATTTGTCAAGAATTAATCTTTGATTAGAAACTTGAACTTGAAAACCATTTATGTAATATACACCTTCTTGTACTTCAGCAGCTGAACCAGTTGCTGTTGTGTTTACAGTTGCTGTCGCAGCTGCACTATCAATTGTACAATTTAAAGTTTCGCCGTCTGTAAATACTAAAGCTGTATTATTTGTTCCTGTTTTTGTGTATTTTACAAAAAGAGTATCCGGGTCTGTACCGTCTGTAGCAGATGTATCAATACAAGTTGCAACAACACCTGAAGTTACACCTGTTAAAGTTACACCAACATATTTTGTAATATCTGAAACTGACTTAGCAGATAATTTTACTGCGTAATAATTTAAATCAAAACCAATTTCGCCAGGTATAACCATAGCTCCTTTTTCAAAGATATGGTCAGATAGCCTTTCGACTTGATTCTGTAAAATCGTTTGTGATTGTGTTAACTCTCTAGCCTGTACTGCGAATGATGGTCTGAATAGAACACGGTGGAACTTTTTAGATTCAGAATAATCATCATAATAAGGCGTGAGGTTAAAGTCAGTTGGACTTGGCATTTATTTCCCTCTTAAAATTCAATAACTAGTTTGACATTCTCTGTTTGGTCTGAAGCTCTTGTAATAGGTGCTCTGTTTTCTATATAGACAACATCACCACTATCATGGTCTAATTCAGAAGCCGCATAACCTGAAGTGAATGAAACACTATCAACCGTACTAGTTGAAGATGATGGTGTGCCAGTTGCACCTGAATCAGCACCTGTAATTGTATTTGTTCCAGAAAACGCTGTCAAGTTACCGTTCGTGTCTAAACCAAAATTATTAAATCTGGTTTGTAAATAATATAAAATCTTATTAGTTGAATCATACTCAACAACTCTGCCTACTGCACCAGTTGTTGCTTGAGTAATTTTTTCATCTACTGTAAAAGAACCTGGTGAACCAGATAGTAAGATTGCTTTCACACCTCTTAATGTAGTTGCTGTAGCAGCTGAACCACCTGAATTCGGGTCTTTAATAATTGATACTCGTCTAAAATCATTTGTTGTGTTGAAGTCACCAGAGTTTGATGTTTCTGCACCCTCGAAGTTAGTATTTGTCATTACAAAGAAACCGCCTAACTCATCAACTGCGTCTTTACCATGCCCGCCTTTTGGTTCGATAATGACATCTAATTCTGTTCCTGTTAAACCAGTTGCGCCAGCAGAAACAATGTCTGCAACTCTAATGTAAGCAAAAGTATAACCTGTTCCTGGAGTTGTAACTGTTACGGCTGATACTGCACCAGATGAAACTGTTACTGAACAAACACCTGAACTACCATCGCCTCTAATAGGAACACCTGTATGTGTTCCGTCTGCACCACTTGAACCAGCAGTTTTAATTTTTATAATGTTAATAGCACCATCAACAGCCGCTGATGATACAGTTGAATCTGTAGCAACTGCCATAAAGTCAGTTGATAAAAAGTTAACTTGTTGTGAAGCAGATAGTGAATACATAAATTTCCATTTGTATCCATCACCTGTTGTTAAAATTGATGTTGATGTTCCTGTTGGTTCAACAGTTGATTGTGCGTTACCATTATTATCTAAAACTTTGTAAACATTATTTGCACTATTTAAAACATAAAAAGTTGCGTCAAATAAATTTGTTGCGCCACTATTTGCTGTTTGAGTTGTTGTACCACCTGTTACTCTATTACCATAATCGTGTCTATAATAATCGTATATTGTTCCTGTTGTCCAGTTTCTTCTTGGTATTGCAAATGAAACATCACTTGTTGTAATTCTTTTTGCTGCCAGCAAATCATCAAAGGAATAAAATTCTTCTTGAATTGAATCAACAGGTGTTAAAGGACTTGTATCTGTACCCTCGTTATCTGTTCTACTATCACCTCTTGTTGATGTACTAAAAGCTTGAGGGCGCCCTAAACCCATGTAATAGACAGTATTTGCTGTTTCGCTGAATGATTCAACGAATTGTTGAGCATTGTGTCTTCTAAATTTGTTTGTTATAATTGCTGGCATAATCTTTATTTTTTCCTTTTAACTATTTATACTCTATCCTTGATACTTGTATCTTATTATTACAACACCTGCACCACCATTACCGCCTAGGTGATAAGTTGGTCCATTTGTTCTTGAAGCACCGCCACCGCCGCCTCCTGAATTTGCTGTACCAGCAACACCTCTAGCAACTGGAGCAGAGTTTGATGTTCCTAAAGTACCACCTGAGCCGCCTCTTCCTACAGGATTTGCTGAAGGTATAAGTGGAGCGTCACCGCCTGGTAAATCTCTAACACCACCTCCGCCGCCGCCTGCATAACCAACTGCACTACCGCTAATTTCAGTTGATACACCTGCGCCTCCTTTGGCTGGATTTACTGCGGCTGCACCTGCGCCACCGCCACCGCCACCAACATCATCATTATTTGGATTACTAGTTGCGCCATTGTTACCTTGAGGTGGAGAAACTGGTGGAACATTTCCACTTCCTGAAGTTGTAGGTACATCATGGCCTCCGCCACCGCCTGAACCTCCGTCAGCTGCACCTGGAGCAGCACCGCCAGCACCATGTCCGCCACCGGCTGATGTTATAGTTGAAAATGTTGAATTTGAACCGTCTGTAGCAGATGTGCTAGGTCTAGGACCTGAACCACAATCGCCACCGCCTGTGCCACCTGAACCTACTGTAATAGGATAAGTTGCTGTTGTAACTAATATACCTGAACCTGCAGCTATGGGAGAAGAAGTATAACTATCTACTGGATTATTTCTACCCTCTCTAAAACCACCTGCACCTCCGCCGCCACCGGCACAACCTGAACCACCGCCTGCGCCACCGGCAACAACCATATATGATACTGTATTATTAGGTGTAACAGATGATAATTGACTTACTACAAAGTTACCAGATGAATTAAAAGTATGAATTTTAAAATCTCCTGATTCTGTTACTGTGCCACCTGTTGCTGTTAAAAATGAATCTGGAGCTTCATTGTTATGTCTGTACCAACCATTAGCAGCGTCTGAATAAACTAAAGTAACGGCAGCATAATTACTAGATAGGTTTAAATCACTAGCAGAACCTTCAATATTACTTCCATTTCTGCCTACTGTTACTGCATTTGTAGCACCATCTAATGCTACTATATTTACTTCATCACCTACACTTGGTGAACTAGGTAAATTAATTGTATGAGTTGCTGAACCAGAATCAATAATATATCCTTCACTCGCAACGGCAGTTGTAACAGTTGAACCATCAGCAGTAATTACTGATTGCCAGTCTGTGCCTGCAACAATATTTCCACTAGCACCTAAAGCAATTGATGTTCCATTAATTGTTAATGCACCACTTCCAGCTAATCTTGCATTTGCTACCGTTCCTGAAGCGAGATTAGAAGCGTTTGTTGGGTCAGTAGCTAATCTATCAGTTGCTATTGTACCAGGCGCAATTTTATTTGAAGTTACTGCACCGTCAGATATGTTTGATTCTTTTATTTTGTTTGTCATTATACTTCCCTATTTATTACAGTTCCTTAATCGTTATTACATCCGCTGACACAGGAGCTGTACCAAAAGTTAATGTTGTTCCAGAAACACCATAGTCGGTTGTTGGTCTCTGAAAAACACCATTAATGAACACCAAAACATTATCTACTGTTTGACCGTTAGTTACTGTAAATGCAACTGTTGAACCGTCACCAGTATATGCTCTTGTATTGCAAGTTAATTGACCTAAGCCAATTGTTTTATTAGATAGAGTTTGCGTAGCAATCTCTGAAACTAATGTTGAGTTACTACCTTTTGGCAATAACATTGTGTTTGTAACACCTTCACTATGAGGTTGTGCTTTTATAATTTGACCATGGCTATTCACAGCACAATTAAGTTGGATTTGTCCTTCAGTAGAACCTCCGCCTCTAAATTCTGTTATGTATGTAGCACTATCTACTAATAAATTACCAGAATTGTTTGTAAGTGTTTCTGTTTGAACACTTGTTAAACCTGTTACACTACTATTTAGTGTTAAATTTACAGAGTCACCAGATACGGCAGATGTTAAGTTTGTGCCACCTGTGATAGCAAATCTCTCGCCTAGACTAATAGTTGATTCAGTTGAACTTTCATCAACAATTGTAAAAGAAAAAGATTGAGTTAAATTTGAACCATCTGTACCTAGATAGTTGTAAATTTCATTAAAGTTATCATTTATTAGGTCACCACCAGCTCTAATGGTAGTACCTGTACCGTCATTTGCTGTAGAACCAATTGATATTGTTTGTTTTGCCATCTTTTCTCTCTAAATTCCCTAATATTTATACAAGTTTCTCATTATGTTTGGTCAAAAGTTACAGTTGTTGTATCAAATTTAATTGTTGTAGTATCAAATGTTGTTCCTGGTGCTGACACTATAATTTCAGTAGGTATTGTTATTGGTTGTTTCATCTGAGCTATGTCATATTCTGCAAGAGTAAATCTCTCGCCGTCAATATCTGTATCACTAAAACCAGTAACTCTATGGTCTGCCCAATTAACTAATTTTAATGGTGAAATATATTTGTTTGTACCATTTATACTACCTGCAATAGCCGTGGTCTGAGCAAGAGTATGTGTTCCAGAATACATATTACTTGATGAGAATGGCGCTGAACCTATTTGTAGTCTTTTCATTGTAGGTCCGCCATATGCAAAACCTCTTAAATATGTATCACCTCTTGAAGTAATATTATATAGTGTTGATGATTGACTTAATTTGATTGTGTAAAGTCTTCTTAATGTTACATCTCTTGTATTTGGTGTAAAGTGTTCGCTTGTACTATCATCAAAATCTGGATCCACACCTTGTTGAGCATTTGCTCTTTGTGATGTGCCATCATCAACTGTTCCAAGTCTTCTACCAAAGATAGTAGAGAATAGTTGACTAATAACACCAAAGATTGGACTTTCAGATATACCAGATATTTGACCATCAACTGGTTGAGAAATTTGAGCACTAATTCTACTTTCAATGTTTACTTGACCTGTAAAATAAAAACCAGCTGTGTGCATTGTTTTTTTGAAACTATCTCGCCAGTCATTTATTGCACGACCAACTTTTATTACATAAGAAAAGTCTTGATAGTATAAACTATCTTGTATTCTCATAGCGTCATCTGAAATATGACCATCTTCATTTATAAAAGCACCGTTTGTATCGCCAACTGCTGTAACAGTTGTTGTAGCAGTTGCTTGTTGTACTCTTGCGATTGTAGCAGTAGCACCATTAGCAAGTGTTATTGTTCTACCGACTTGAAAAGTACCACTAGCTGCTTTAAATTTTAATGTTTGTAAAGTAGAATTAAATGATACAGAGGTTGCCGTAATTGTTGAACTTGAACTATCTAAAGAAGTCATACCTTGGTCTGCAACAAAAGTACCTGTTATATCTTTTAATATCATAACACCAGGAACACTTAAAGTTGGTGGAGTTGGTGATTGATGATACTCTGCACCTGGCTCAACAATTTTTAAACCTAAAACTCTACCAATATTATTACCATTTGCTAAAATTTTTGCTGATTCACCTGCTGAACTAGTTACAGTAATTGTAGGTAATGTTGTATAGTTAGAACCTGGATTTATTATTCTAATATCTGTAATATCATTTATACCTGTTCCTGATTCTTGAACAACTTTGTTTCCTGTATATGAATCACCTCTTACAGTTTCATCTTCTAATATAATATGGTCGTCTGTTGTTGATGTTGAATCTTCAGGTGTTAATCCACCATTTACAAGTGAAACTTTTGCAACTGCACCGCCGCCATCTGTATTTGCATTATTAAATACTAAATCATCACCTATCTCAAAACTATTGCCTGCGTCATCAATAATAAAATCTGTAATACCACCATTACCAATTGCATTAACTTGAATAATAGAACCTGTACCACCACCTGTGATTGGCACACTATCATTTTCTGCTGATAAAAATCCATCATTTGTAATTGATATTGTTCCTGGTATTCCTGAAGTAGTAGCTTTGATAAAAACAGAGGCGTCATCTGATTGTGTGCCTCTTACTTCTTCACCAGTTTGAAAAGTGCCTTGTATTGAACTACCGCCTAAAGTAAATTCTGTAATTTCATTTGCACCTATTTGAAATTTTGATACTGCTTCTACAATAGCTGTTGCGCCTGAAGATTGACCTGTTATTGTTCTACCAATAAGTAATGATGTATCAGAACCAGCAAATGCAATAGCTCTTAATATTTTATTTGTAGTCCATTTACCATCAGAAATACGCAACATATTTTCTCTAGGGTAAATAGTTTCTGAAGGCAAACCAAATAACATTCTAAAAAATATTTCATGGCCTCTATTTGTACCTTTTGCCCTATAAACAGATTTAATATTTTTAATTAGTTTTCTTTTATCTACTGAACCATCTAAATTTTCAGGTATGGTATTTAAAAATTCATTTCTAAATTTAGTTAAAAAGTTTGATATAACTTTATCAGGATCCCTAAATTCTAATAATTGTTGAATTGTATTTACAGGATTAGGTTTATAATCTCCTAAAATTGCTGTAGCATTTGAACTAGCACCAACTAAACTTTCACCTTCTATAAATTTGTTTTGTGCTGATATGTAAAGTTTGCCATTTGCTAAATCTTCTTTTAATATTACAGCTGTTGCTTTTGATGTTTGTCCTGTAACAGTTTCACCTCTGGTAAATTTACCATAAGTAGAACTTTCTAATATTACTTTATCACCTGCGTCTAGTTGTGTTCTATCTGTATCTAATCTTGAAGCGTCTAATTGAAGTGTGCTTGTATCTGTATTTAATTCAGACTCTAATCGTATGCCATCAGAAGTTTGTACACTTGTTACAGAAATCTCTGCTGATTCCATAAAAGTGAAATAAGATTTTACAAACTCTAAAAATTTAGGGTGGTCAGTAACGACAAATTCTGGCGCCTGACTGTTTATGAGATTGGAAATCTTATCAGTAAATTTGGCCATCTGATAAATCCTTAATAACTACTTGTTGTCGTATAACCTACACCGGCGTCAGCAGAACCGCCAACGAAAGTATCCGCCTCTACTGTTATTGTTGAGTTAGCTGTATCAATATTTAAGATTTGGTCTCTTACTGGTACAACATCATTAGAACTAGGCGTAACTGTTAATTCTATAACAGTTGAAGCTGCGCCTCTAATATTTTCTACTACTGATACATTTAAAGAATTAATTGTAACAGCACCTGTTGAATAATCAATTGTGCCTTGTGTATTATTTGCATAAACTCTAGTAGCACCTGATAAACTATATCGTCTTACATTACCTTGGCCATCATCATCTAAAAAGAAAATTGTATTTGCGTCACCATCAATTTTAAAACCTGTTGAAGATAAAATACCGCCTGAAGCAGAATTATGTCCTGAATGAGGATTATATAATGCGTTTCTAAAATAAACATTATATTTTGAAGATACATTTAAAGTTGGTGTAAAATCTTTTCTAATTTTTATAGTTGTAATATTTGAAACAATACTTGTATCAGTATTATCAATTAGTCCTATAATTTTTGAATATCTAAAAACACCATCAAATTGATTTAAAGTATTTGTATTATAATTAGTTAATGTAGTTATTACATTTGATTTAATTGTATCTGAAGTTTTTGTAGTTGCCTCAGCGTTAAATTTTACATTAGAAGTTAAAAGTATAGTTGTTGTTTCCGGGTCAACAAACTCTGGTCTTACAGATACAACATTAAATTTTTTAAGTTGTGCTTTTATACTTTCTTTTGTAGAGTTAGTTAATGTTGAACCTGAAATAGGTTTGATTGCAATTTTAACAACACCATATTGTGGTGTTTCATCATCTTCACCACCCCATGCACTAACTGATTGAGCATTTGCATAAACTGATTTTACAATAGTTTCATAATCTTTAGAAGTTACCGCTCTGTCTTGAGCTGTGTATTGTAATGGCGCATTATATCTAATTGATTCTTTTGTTTGTGGTTCTGCACCGTTAGCGGCATTTGTCGTAGTTGTAATTGTTACATCTGAAAAACCACTAATATCACCTGATAATGTAAATGAACTTGCACCATTAGCTTCTGTTTTATTTGTAACAACATATTCTAAAATAACTATGTTACCATCAACTGGTTTTTTACCTAATACACCATCACCAAAATATACTTCATATCTTTCATCATCACTTTCTTGTAAGAAATATGATTTTGATACATCTGTTAAACCAGAATAACTATTTGCCAAACTATAAACTTCAGTTGTTGTATCACTTGCTGAAGTTTGTAAAGATACTTTTAAAGTTGAAGTATCTGCGTTATTACTTGGTATAATAAATTTTTGGTCAACATCATTACTATCAACTGTATATTTAAATGTAACTAAAGTACCTTCAAAAATATTTACATTATCAAATTGAAAGACACCTGCGTTAGGTTGAACTGCATAAGATTGATTAGTTACAAATTGATAAGATGTGCCATCAACCGAAGTTGTAAAAACTGTGCCTTTATCCATAGTTAAAGATGTTGTTGAACTAGGTACATTATTTACTTTAACTGATAAAACTGCATTAGAAGCTTTTGCTGATGTCGGAGTATAACCCAACATCTTTGCTAATGAAACAATATTTTTTCTTATGTCTGCTGAGTCTAGGTACATTTCATTTGCTAACATATTAGCATTAAAACCTAGATAGTGAGTATTATAGGCCAACATATCAATTAAAACTGCAAAACCAGAACCTTCAAAATCGTAATCTTGAAACTCTGATTGACCTTGTAAGAAAGTTTTTAAATTTGTTTTTATATTATCAAAGTCTAATTCTGATACAGTTAATTTATTTGAAGCCATTTACTTACCTAATTCTTTGTAGTGTTGTTGTAACAGAAACAGGATTTGGTAAATTTAACACATAAAAATTTACAACAACATCTATTGCGTTTCTGTCCATTTGTTCATTTACTTGAATAGAAGACAAACTCGCTCTTGGTTCATAATTACTTAAAACTTCTTCTATTTTTCTTCTCATAAAAATACCAGTCATTGGTGTATAGTTTTCAAATAACATATCTCTAACACCACAACCTAATTCAGGATGAAAAGGTCTCTCATAGAACTGTGTATTAATTAAATTCTTAACACTTCTTTTTACTGCTTCAACATCTGTAATTTTTACCACATCATTGGTAACAGGATGTCTAGTAAAGTCTAAATCTAGGTCTATATAAGTCCTAGTAGATTTTTTACTTTTGTTTGTACTTGAAGCGTCATAATTTGCCATAACGGTAATATTTATACGAGTTTTTTAAACTAACCAGAGAAAACATTACCAGAGCCACTAGTCATAGCGCCAGCGTCAGCACTATCGCCTATTCTAGCAACTGATATACCATGAACTCTTACAGTTGCCGAACCAGCATTAACAGCCGCTACATGATTTACACAAGCTGGTACTGGTGGAAATGGATGTGCTACAGTAGGGTCACCTATTCTAGCAATCAATATAGAGTTTGCTCTAACAGTTGATTGTCCAGGTGTTGCAAGTGTAGTGGTGCCTACACAAGCGTGACCTGTTGATAGTGAATCACCTTGTCGGCTAACGGCTGGCATTTTTTAGTGCTTCTCGTCTTCTTTCTTGAATTAACGCTTGTTTAATTTTTCTACCTACTGGTATGTTTATGTAATGGCACATTTCTTTGCCTTTTTTACTAATATACTCAACTGCTATCTTTGCGTCTTTAAAATCTGATTGTACAGACATAACAGCTTTTTTTAAACTAATAGCTTCTTTCTCTTTTTCATCACCTGCTTCATTCCAAAACTTAAATAATCTCATTTTTGCCATAAATTACTAATCCTTACAAGTTTCACATCTACATTCTTTACAACATTCAATTTGTATATCTTTATTATCGCCATCTTTGTAAGTTTGTAAACATTTTTCGTTACAATGACTTAAATGACCACAATTTGAACAATGGGACATGATTTTTTCCTTTTTCTACTATTTATTAAAAATTACAGCGAGCTTTCATCTGCTGTATATTGATTCTTTTCATGTCATCAAGCGAATCAAGAGCCGAATCAGCAATATTTTCATAATCAGGCGACCATTTGCACTCGAATCGCTCTGTTTTTGTTGAAAAATTGCAAGAATTTATAAAAAAGAACAAAAATAGAACAAAAAAAGTCAAAAAATGTTGATTTATAACGCTTTTTTTAGTGATTTTTTTCATTTTTTCTGCTTTTTTCGCTTGCTTTCTATATTTATCTATGGTATAGTATACCTATGATTACGAAAGGAAACACTATGAATACTTTTTTTAGTATTACGACTATTCTAGCAGCTATTTTTGCTGTTGGTTCAATTGAAGATTGTGGTGGTCATTGTTTAGGCAATGAAAACTGGACAATGTTCTTTATTTGCTTGACAATTATGATAATTTCAGGTATAATGACTATATTAACACTTAACAAAGGACAATAAATTATGATAAAAGTTGAAAAATCTGCAAAGACACTAGACGAAGGAATTAAAAACCTAATGGCTGGTGCTAAACTTGACTATTCAAAATGGTCTACTCTAGGTGGCAAAGAGTTAACTGGTTATGCAAAAGAACAAGTTGATTCTTGGGATAGTAAAACATCTGTAAGACCTGGTAAAAAGTACATTAAGATTGTACAAGAAAACGGCGTCTTTTGTTTTATTGTAAAAGAAGACTTTAAACATTTTAAAAAAGGTGATATATTGAAAGCCGCTGGTTTTAATGCGCCTGCTTTAAACTCTGCCAGAGGTAATGTACTTACTGGTAATTATCCAATTCAATGGACTGGTCCATTATATTTAAAATAAGGAGAACACTATGGAAAAAGGAATATGGTCAGACTTTGCACAAGAAGGTTTAGATAAAATGCAAAAAGAAGAAAGAAGAAAAAAAGTATTTAAGAGAGTTGTAAATCCTCTAATACTAAAACATTTAGTATCAAGACAAGACTATAATGGTTCTTGTATAGCTTCTGGCATACCAATTAAATACTTGTCATACTTTAAAGAAGTATCTGCTCACAAAAATGCAAAAAAGATTAGATACAGATATAGAGGTAAATCAGGTCTAAAGACACAATACAAAACTGGTTTACAAATGCAATATATCAGACCTCAATCATTTTGTCATATGAATGGCGCCGATACTTTTGCTATCTATCATAGATAAACTCGACATATAATAAACGCACAATAGCTTTCTCAAAGTAGCAAAGAGTTTTTCCGAGTCCGGCGGCTAAATATCCTTGAATGAAAGGAACACAATGTTTAAAGCAATCGAATTACTACTTACTAACATCATTTCAGCAGGCTCTAATTATTATTTTATTAGTAGTCGTAACGACCCTATCCGACAATACTGCCAGACCGAATTTAAAAAAGACTGGAAAAGAAAGTATTACGAACTTACAGGTAAACAACTATAACACTATTTTAGATTCCGCCAGAATACATCAATAGGATTATTTTTATACTTTTCTTTATCTTCTTCTTTTCTGCGTTTATTTTCAGAATAAACTGCTACTAGATACATAGCAATTATCCCTACCACAAACCATATAGCGATAAACATAACGCCGTGTGTAATGTCCATGTTTAATATTTAGAAATGTCTGAAAGTCGGTCCGTTGGTTCCTGGAGCTTCCTCTGGAAACGGCACACCGATATATATAATTTTAGAGTCCTAGACAGAGAAAGATGTACCACAACCACAACTAGATTTTGCCATAGGGTTGTCAAATACAAAGTTAGAACCAAAGATTTCTTGTTTGTAGTCTAATTCCATACCTGTAAGATATAACTCATTTATTCTATCTATAAGTAATATATCATCTACAATTACATCATTACGAGTATCATTGTCTTCAAAAGACCATTCATATTCAAAACCTGCACAACCACCACCTTTTACTTGTAAACGAACATACTTTTTGTTATGTTCTTTTATAAGCTTTCTTAAATGTAATAATGCGTTGTCTGTTAGTTTTATCATTGCCAATCCTTTAATTGTGATATATAATAATATTTATGATTAAAGGTTGTATAGGGTTTACCTATATTAAAGGCTCGCTTACCGGTATGATGTT
>VTLG01004486.1_pt1 | contig 20048 bp, 28 predicted proteins | sample 4694571 | NCBI WGS metagenome assembly VTLG01 (sample SAMN12604809, study PRJNA352737) | marine metagenome | biome: ENVO:00000447; feature: ENVO:00000209|ENVO:00000569|ENVO:01000036; material: ENVO:00002151; isolation source: viral sequences binned using virsorter ... | reverse complement strand
ATAATCATAACGTTCTTTTGCTGTCATTAGTTTAATTTATACGTTTAATACAGGCAGATTACCCCACGTAGCAGCTAAGTTACTGATGGTAGGGGTTTGTGTTTGAATTTTCTTAGTCTCTTGTCTTGCTTTTCTACCGAACTGTTGTAAAGGAGATTTGTATTCACTTGTTCGTGCTTTCACACCCCAAGTTCTTTGAGGAGTAGCCCACATCTGTTGTTGTCTTACTACATTACCTCTAACAGCTTGATCGTATGCACTTAAGTCAGCGGTTCTTTTATCTATAGCTGTTTGGAATTCTCCTGATTGTTTTTGTAGACCTGTTAGATCTACATCTTCACCGTACTGTTTCTTAAGAGCTTCTATCTGTGCAGTAAGATCTGTTCGACCTGTCTGTAATTGAGATAGAGCTGTACGATTCTGAGCACTTTGATTTTGTGCTTGTTTTAAGTAATCAGTTATAGTTAAGTTACCAGCTTGAGCCTGTTGATCCTGAGCTGCTTTTAATGCAGGTGCTTGTGAAGCAAGAGTAGGTAAAGGTCTTGCACCTCCACCTCTACTTCTTACAGTAGCACTTCTAACAGCTCTAGTATCTGTACCTAAACCTCTACTCCAACTCCTATTTAATTTATCCATACCAGGAGTATCTGAACTAGCAAGTCTAGCACTAATTTGATTCAGATTATCTCTATTTTGTTGGGCAATAGGATCGTTTGAGCGAGTTACTTGACCAACTTCATTCTGACCTATACCTAATCCATAATTTCCTGCATAAGCTACTTGACCTAATTCACTACCCATTCCCCAGTCAGCACTTGCTCTTTCAATACCTAATCCAAGACCTTCTAAAGTATCCATAGTTCTATCTACACCATACTCACCTTCATTAATAGATCCTTCTCCAAACCAATCTCTTTTTACATCAGAAGTATCACTTACTTCAGCTACGTTGTAACTTGATGGTGCTGTCCAAGAGACAGTACTTGCAAGATCTAAACCTGGATTTTGTAATTGGAACATTCTTCTTTGAAGTCCTGGTAATGCATCTTTTGGTGTATTAGTATCGCTAATAGCTTTCTGTATTTTTCTTAGCTCTTGAGACATACCAAATCCCGCACCTGGTAAGTCTGGATTTACAGTATTATCCATAGCCAGATTCCAATCACCAGGATCTGTAGTTGCTCCATAAAATCTACTTAAATTCTGTGGTGACCAAGCACCATATTTATCAGCAAGGGATTGAGGAGCGAATGCTTTACTATAATCTGTATCTTTTTTCTTTAATGTATTAGCAAGGTTAAGACCTGTAGCTATACCAGGTGCTGCTACAAAGCTAAATGCAGCTAAAGCTTTCTTGAATGTGTCTCCAAATCCAGACTCAGCTTTAGTTGTTTTCTCTTTAGCTTCTTCTTTTCTTATTCTCTGTGCATACTCTGCTGTACCTGGTATCTGGCTTTTAGTTAAGTTACCAGCTTGATAGCTATTCCAATTCCTCATATTTTCTTGAGCTGCTGCCCTTTGAGCAGGTGTAGCTGCATTGTATGCATCTGTTCCTGCTACTCCTACATTACCACCACTATACTTACCACCGAAAGCACTGAAACCTCTTTCACCTCTAGCATGTGCAGCTCTAACACCTGTACCGATACCTTTTTTAGCAGCCATTCTTGCTGCTCTTCTAGTTCTTGCTGTACTAGGCTTACTTCTACTTCTTCCTCCGCCTCTTCCTCCCATTAGTTTTTTCCTCCTGGAGTGATATGTTTTGTTATAATGGAATGGGTATCTTCCCAGCCTCCATGTTTAATTAATTTCTTAGCTAAACCTTTACGAGTATAAGCACCTATATAATGACAACCATTGTCTAATGCTAATCCTACAAGTGCTTCCTCAAATAGATCTACCCATTTATCAAAGCCTTTCCAATCTTTTACAGCCCAACTAAGAACAAAGAGTTCTTTCTTTTGTGGGTGTACTATAAACTCAGCTACTATAACTCCTTGAAGATCATCCTCATCATGACCTACTAAAAGAACTGTTTCATCGTTCATCAATCCTTCTAGTAGATCTGTTGATAAGATTTCTCCTCTATTATATTCAAGCGGTTTATCTATTAAAGGTTTTACTAAGTGCCATACTTGTGGCAAATTATATGGGTGTACTAGGCTGACTTTCATTCTTTATTCTATCACGATACCACTCAATGACAGAACGTTGACCTGCTTTATACATAATAGAAGCAAGTTCTTCTTTTGGGTGGGGGTTTACAGGTGGGAATCTTTCTTCCATTTCTAAGAGAAGAGATTCTATGTTGGGACCGAGTAACGGTTCAAGCGTATTGGGGTAGGTTGACATTGCTATGCTCAAAGAACGCTGGCATACGGGCTGCTTTTGTCTCAGAAAGTTGAGGTGCTTTGCCCTCATACATTAATCGATCACTAGCATCCAGCCAAAAATTTTTGTCCAAATATTTATCGGTAGTATTTGTACCTAGTGGTTGCATTATCCAGTTAATAGTGGCTTTCCTAAGTTTATCCAAAGAAGGGCTAGCAGAAAGACCCAACTCATGACATACAAGAGTATTACATCCAACATGGATTTGTTCGTCCCTTGAGATATCTGCCGCCACTGTGCGTATAGCAGGATCCCCATTAAACCGAAACATAGGGAGTAAAACAAAGAAGATAGCTCTTTCTGCGACAAGTGCTTTAAGAAGACAATGATCAGGGTGTTCCATCCATGCATCTCTTAGTAACAAAGCCTCCTTTTCTGACTGTGAATCTGCGCCATGTGCATCTACGATATAGCCCAAGGCAAGATCATGTTTAATCTCGTCTTTAACGTTAGATTCAAGAAGCTTCCGAGCGTTATCTGGAACCTCTTTTTCAAGACCTTCTTTAATAAATTCTCCAACTGGTAGCTCCATATGACGTATTGCGAGCGCACGTTTGATGGTTTCTTCAGCACCGTATTTAATCTCCCCTTTCGTTGGTTTAACTGGTGTCCAGGTTCTCTTTCTTTCTAGTAATTTTGTGTAAGGATGTTTTCTCATTGTTGACAATCGCAGGTTTGTTCATTCAAGATATCCTGTAGGTAATCGTCAACGTCAGTATCATCCAAAGCTGCATATGCGCTAGATTTGTCCTGAACATCTCCCATAACCTGTAAGGAATAATAAAGTGATGTTTGGGGGCTCTCTAGCCACTCTTCAATGAAATGTTCATCATAGGTTACCATATCACTCCAAGAGTTAAATGAGTATCCGTGAAGAAGTCCCGTTTTGTCGAGTATTTCCATTATGCCGTCTGCTACACGCTTATATACGTCCCAGCCAACTTCTGAGGCGATCTCAACTTCGCCATAATTATATTGTTGTACTCCAAAGGTTGCGCTATCTCTATCTACAACTCTACTTATTGGAGGTGCTATTTCAGGGGTTGCTGTGAACCCTTCTAAATCTTCACTTCTATATGAACATGAAGCGGTAGGAGCTATAGCAAAAGCTCTATCCATATTATTATTTCTAGCTATATAGGCTGCAGCTTCTATAGCTTCTTGTAAAGCAACTACTATATTCTGTGCCATGCCACTACACTCTTTATATTCTAGTGCATCAGCAAAATCTGCATAAGTTACATTATGTATTCGGAGGAAGTTTGCCAATCCGAGCATCCCGAGTCCGACTTGTCTATCGCTCTCTGGTGCAAGGTATTCTCCAGATTCTCCAACACCTGTCCTCCCATGGAGATCGCACAACTCGGACATACCGTTAGCGAAAGCCTTTTTGAGATCTCCGACTTGACAGGCAGAGAGATTGATATGCTGGAGCAAGCATGTTCCACGTGAGGGCAAGTAAACTTCAAGGCACACATTGCCATAGATGCGTTTATTTTGTCTGTCATATTTGATTTTATTAAGCCAGATGTCTCCAGATCTGATGCCATAAATTAATGCCTCTTTTGCGTTTCTATTTAGTTTTCTCCATAATGCGGGAGATATGTCTACACACCTTTTAACCCAAGGTAATTGGGCACGGGGAGTTGTAATGAATTCTACTATATCTGGGTGATCTGCATCCAAATGTATAACTACAGCCCCATTCTTATAGACGCCACCACGACGTAGTGTTTCATTTAAGGCTGAGTAGATTCGTGCGAATGATACTGGTCCAGAAGCAACAAGACCCTTTTCGTTTTCAGTTCCATTGGCTCTGAGCTTAGATAAATGGACCGCAACTCCTGCTCCATGTCGTAAGGCATATGAGACGTATCTCCATGAGGATTCGATTCCTTCTCTTCCTTCGATTGAGTCATCTACGTTAAATATAGTGCATGACACGGGTAGACGTGATTCTGGATTATCCAACCATGATTGGACCCGACCAGTACGAGCTATAACATTAGCTGTCATTTTAGTACTATGTGTTCGATTAAATTTTTGAGTGAATTCCCCATTACGAAGTTCTGTCTTTGGAGAGCAAGGAAGACAGTAATTATATCTTCCTTTTTATGTTCGTATGTTTCTCTTATTCTATCTTCAATTACTCTCATCTTTAGATCCTGTTCCATAGTTAACTTTGTAACTGGAGGCGGGAGTCCATAGCTTTGGAGTTTTTGATTCGGTATCATAATCATCAATGGTTAGTATACGAGCAAGTCGAGCATTAGTTAAGGCATCTTCTTCAGTAAGACCTTTATCTAAGAAAGCATCTAATACTGTTTGCCAAGAACACCCGTTCTTAGTAAATAAAGCTTCAGCACGTTTAACTCCTATACCAGGTACTCCACTATATCCATCAGTAGAATCTCCTGCCATAGATTGTGTTAGATGCCAAGCAGCTCCTTCTTCAGGGCTGACTGTGAATACTTTATCTAGGTTATATAGTTTACCAGGTATCTGTCTCATGTCTTTATCAGGAGACACAATTATATTACCTGGATTTTGGGTAGCGTATACACCCATTGCATCATCTGCCTCTAATTGAGGTAGTATAATTACATCAAACTCAGTCTTGAGCCTATTGATGACACGCTTATAGCCGCAAGGCTTTTTACGATTTCTGTGCCCTTTATATTCGGGTAGAATATCTTTTCTAAAATTCTTAGAATCAGAGAAGAATAATATTAGAGGAGCGAATGCCCCAAATTGGTCTCTAATCTTGGTAAGTTCTCGTATCGTGGCAGTATAAGCGTCATTGAAATTAGAAGTGACAAGGATAGTATCATCGCTCCAATCAATTTCAGTTTCTGCTGCTGCACAGCATTTATATACAATAAAGTCTGCATCTATAAGTAAGGATTCAGTGGACTTCTGCCCAATTCTCTCCAGACTTAGCTTCTGCTGCGATAGGGCATCTAAGGTTGTAATGTTCTCCTGCAACAACTGCGGAGTATTCAAGGTGGAATTTAAGGTCATTTACTTCTTCTGGTTGTACTTCAAATTGTAGTTCATCATGAACGAAAGCCAACTGTCTAGGGGTTTTAAGAGGATGTTCATTAGCTAATACCATCCATCTTTTGGCGATAATCGCTGCCGACCCTTGTAGTAAGTAGTTGAGGGACTTATGCCTCGAGTCAACGAGGATACGACGGTGGTCGAGTCCATAAACGAAACCCCTCTTACTAGCTTTGTGTACGCCTTCCAAAAGTTCTTTAAGACCTGGAATGGCATCAATATATGCCTTCCTAATCTCCTTACCCTTTTCTGTCGCCTTGTCCGTGGATAATTGTGGGTCATAACTTAATCCAATTTTGGTGTCACCTGCTCCGTAAAGGAAGGCATAGGTGACGGTTTTAACTTGTCTTCTAGTAATTCCGATGCGTTTGGCATTTTCGGCATGGATGTCTCCTGTAATAAGGATCTCTTTATAACGCCCTCCATCATACCTCGCAAGATAATGGGATAATACTCGAAGCTCAATACCGCTAAGATCAGCACCGCACATAACCATGTTAGGGGATGCTTTAAAAAGTTTCCTAAATCTTTCATCTGCTGGAACTTGGGATAAATTTGGTTTACGATGGGCACATCTAAATGTAGATGTAGCCGTGGAACAATGATGATGAACTCTACTAGACGTCGTAACAAGCTTCTGCCATGCGTTCACGCCTTCCGAGATCATCCCCAATCTCTTTGTAATATCGAGACATTTCAGAAACAGCAGAGCTATCTCCGATCCTATATCTTTTAATACGATCTCGTCTATAACCGCCTTCCCTGATTTCGTCAATGAGGTCGGGGTCCAGTTGTTGTGAGTCTTCAATATCCATGCTATATGGTCTCTTGAGGTTGGGTTAAGTTCTTTTAGTTTTGTGAACGTTGCTCCTGCAATATAACCTTTTGTTTTGTTATTTCGCTTTGGAGTAAATAACGGTCCTGAGACGAAAGGATACCTGTCTCGAAGTATCTTATGAGTTTCTTGAAGTTCGTTTCTGAGAGTAGACTCAAGCTCCCATGCAGCTCTCTCATCAAAATACCATCCATGTTGTTCCTGTTTAGTAAGTATTTGCGCTACTTGGTGCTCAAGGGAGACCCAAGCAGGTAGGGGCGGAAGTGTTCGCATAACTTCTCTGTAACTTTAACGTCTTGTACACAATAGTCTTGCATCTCTTGTGACCATTCTTGCCAATCTGTATCTTTACCAAAGTCTCCTTTGTGTAAACCTAGACGGTGACCATAAGCTTCAAGAGAATGAGACCCTTTTAATTTAGTTGGTATATCTGGATTCTTTCTATCGTCTATATCATATAAGTTAGGATGATAAAGCCTAGATAACAACAGAGTGTCAATAATAATAGGAGGATAAGTGAAGAAAGGATAGAGCCTTTTAATGAGAGGTAAATCAAACCCGATAATATTATGACCGACAACAACATCGGCAGTTTCGAGGGTCGTGATCGCTGTTGTGATCGAACGGTTACCCATCGGTAAATACTTTGCATCTTCGGAAATTCTTTCATCATTAAATGTTTCAGTTAGATTATCTTCACAGAAATGTAATGCTATACAATGTATACGTGATGCATTGTTTAATAGACCATTACTTTCTAGGTCTAGTATTATTGTCCCTACTCCATTGGTAGGTTTTATCTCTGAATTTGGCACGTCTAACTGCCTCTTTGGTGGGTGGGTTAGGTTTAATCAGTATTTTATGTCCTATGTTCCTTACTGTTGCATTTACTCCTGTTGTTTTATCTTCATAATCAGTAATTGGAGTCTTCTTAGTATGTTTATACCATGGATGTTCATACCCTCCATCAAAAATCCGTGGAGGCGTTGAAAATTGGTGGTTCCGTAGTTTCATATTCAGTAAAACGTGAAGTTTCTAAGTTAAATTTTATCTTTCCAGCGTATCCAGTCTCACCTGAATAACGATTCTTAATGATTCTAAGAGTCGTAATGTCTCTCTCAGTTTCGGCTTGCTGGTCTCGTTCCAATGCAATGACTTGATCGCTAAGTTGAGCAATGCTATGAGACCCTCTGAGTTGACTGAGGGACACTCTTCCACCCTCTTCGTGCGTAGTCCTATCATTATTACTTCTTCTTAAATGTGATACTAAAAATAATGCTATACCAGTACGTTCTGTTAATGATCTTAACTTTGTCATAGTGGTATCTATCATACGTCGTTCATCTCCATCAAGACCACTTAATAATATACTAAGGTGATCTAGGAATATAATACGACACTCCAATCCACTGGCAAGGTATTCGATCCTATTGTAAATAACGTCTGGGTCAAAAGAGCCAAAGCCGTCAAACAAATAGAGATTCCAATTAGCAATACTGGATTTAAAAGCGGATTCGAGTTCTTGTTCATCATGTTCTCCTATGTGTAATGCCTTACCGAGAGCACATGACATTAAGCCGAGGGCTGTTCGTCTGTTAGATTCCTCAAGTGCCAAGTACCCAACCCTTTCTCCTTTGGATAATAGGTTAGTAGCAAGTTGACGGCAGAATGTAGATTTTCCTTGTCCAGATCCCGAAGTAACCGTAGTAAGCTCCTGGAATCTAATGCCGTGCAATTTATCTTGTAGTCCTCTGAATGGGTAGTCATGATCCGCTGGTGGTGTAGGTGTAATTATCTCTTTGTATAACGTCTTTCCCTCAACAATGCCATCAGGTCGCCATGGTTTAGCTTCCCAAATAGCCTTTCGTATCGCATCAGCATTGTTAGCCTGTAATGCCTCGGAAGGGTCTTTGTATTGTTCAAGTCGGGCAATCTTGACTTTGCCGACTGGAAGTATACTCGCCGCCTCTTCAGCCGCTTTCCTGCCAGGTTCGTCCCCGTCAAAGAAAAGTACGATCTCTTCATACCCTTGAAAGAACGGTATTTGTTTCTGTAAATCCTTCTTTGCGGAAGCTGCTCCATGAGGCAAAGAGACCATCGGCCAACCTGACATAGCTTCATAACAACTTGCAGCATCTAGTTCACCTTCAGTAACAACAACACGTTTACCAGTATTAGGAAACAAATGCTGACCGAATAAGGTATCAGTGGAAATTCCTTCATATGTAAACTCTTTCTGTTTATTCTTTATTTTGAATCCGTTAAGAACTCCATCGCTTGTGTAATATGGAAAGCGTAGAGTAGCTCCGTCTCTGTAAATCCTGAAGAATTGGCAAGTCTTTTCAGACAATCCTCTTCTTCTGAGGGCTTCTGGTTCTCCTCTGTAAGTGACATTAGTGTTCATCCTTCTTGACTGTGAATTAAGATTTATACCCTCTGCGGGTGTGTATGTGTGACAAGAAAAGCAATACTTGTGACCATCAGTATATACTGAATTAGCATCTGATGAGCCACAATTATCGCAAGGTTCATGTCTAAGAAATTCGCTTAGATCAACCATTCGAGTGGAATATCATGGAATGATGCCCAAGGAATGTCATGTTTTTCACACCATTGAGCATAAGTTGTCTTTGATTTTTTAGATATCTTATTATATGGTGATTGGAATACCATTCTTAAATCTATATAGGGATTGTCCTTCTTAACTGCAAGGATTTTTCGTCTATCAGCGGGATCCCAGTACCCTTTCGCTTCGAGATAGACGTGATTTGGTAGCACAAAATCGGGGCGATAATGATGCTGGATGGTATAAGGTATCTGAGTAGATTCATATTCATAAGATACACCTAATTGCTGAAGGAGAGTAGCAATTCTCTCCTCCAATTTTGAACGGAATTTAGGTTCCTTTTTATTTTTTAATTTATCATAGGCTTTTTGTGCCCAATCTAAATGATCTTTAGAAGTCGTCATCTTCTGTGGTGGTCAACCCAGGGGCTTCTGACACTTCACTTGCTTTGAAGCCTTTTGTTTCACCAAATAGATCTGCTACTTGTTCAGTAGATAAATCATCTGAGTTAACACCAGCTTCAGAGTTCAAAGCGACAACCTGTACACCTAATAACTTAAGAGAGCTACCATATGTAACACCATCCTTAAGTATGTAAGGCTTCTGGAAGAAACCTAACTTAACTGTAGATCCTCCATATAAAGGAGTCTTAGCATCTGTTACTGGACTACCTTCAGAGTCTACTACAGGAGGTTTTCTGTCTTCACCCCATGAGAATTTAATTTTATATTTCCCATCAGCTACTTCTTCCCAAGGTGTTGGTTTTAATGTAGCTCTTTTAGGATTCTTAAGCTTTGACTCAGCCCACTTAAGGACTTCACCTCGCTCATTTTCTAGCTTATCAATAAGAGTATTATCGACAACAGCCGATAGAGAATAACCAAACTTACCAGGTTCTAGTACAGCTTGAAAGCCCTCTAATTTTACTTCTTCAGTTACATGAACATTCTTATTAGACATCGCAAGGTGCCTCCTGCTCTTCTGCAGGTGAAAGTCTCTTAAGATCTCTTTCTACTTCCAAGCGATACTTAGATAGTTCATCTATTCTATTATCAATAACCTTTAATTGGTTCTCTTTCAGTTCTTTTTCTTTAGCTCTTAGTCTCTCTTCAGAGACAACAATCACCCTAGTAGGTGCAAAGAAACTATCAAAAAATGAGTAGTGTTCGTACATTAGCAGAAAAAATAAGTTGAATTAATCACCGTTTCTGGTTGTAGGTCACCAACAATCGGCGGTTCTGTCTGTGCACCAATCAAGGATGCAAAGTCATTTAGGTAATCATGCTCCGCAAATAGGTGCATGTATGTTTCTCTTATTATAGCAGATAATTCATCCATATCAGTAGCTCTTGTTAACACACTGTCATGAATTAAAGCTATTGGTTTATTAAAACGAGTAGCACTGAGATGTAAGAGACTGGCATCTAGACTGTGAATTAAGTTAGGAGCAGTTGCAGCTTTATGTCTAGCTGTATCTACTTCATTCGTACCTTGAACGGCTGCTGTTAATCTACAACGACCTAACAACTGAAGCTCAAACCTTTCGGTATGGCTTTTCATTATAGATTGTTTAACAACAAACCCTGAAGGTGTAACCCATTCTAATACTGTATTAATAGGTGCATAACGTTTCTTATCTGGATCTTCATTAGTAGGACATTTAATCCAAGCATGTTCACCACGCTTAATAGCTTGACCTACTTCATCTTCTATCCATCGCATTACAGACATCGGACCAGGTACTACTTTATGCATAGCATCCCTTACCGCTTGTACAGTAATAGTTAAATCATCCTTATTAATCTCTATACCTTTCTCTTCTAACGCATCTCTAATATAAGAACGGTTAGAGAAAGGTTTAGCATTGTATGGGATAGTCATAACTGTGCGTTTGACACACTTCCTATCCCACACTTTATGTAGACTCTTAGGTATTTGTGGTAGTGCTGTTTCAGCCACAACCTTATAAGCATCCTGTGGTCTATCTGAAGGTAGTACATTTACTAACTCAGCAGTACTCCTGTCTCGTGCGAGACCAGCGAGAATCTGTAGACCTGAACAGGTAGCATCTGTAGCAACACATAAGGCAGTCGTGTTTCTGGTACGTTTAGTTACCACAGCATGGTACTCCTCACAACTGGCCAAGAATTGCCAAGGCTCATCCGCTGCTTCCCAGTCACCTATATTCCCTATTGGGCATTCAGCTACTCTGGTAATCAACGGTATATTAGAATCAACCCAAGCAAGACGCTCTTGCATAGTGGACTTATCCAACCCATAAGTTGTTGCCACTTGAAATGCTAACCACTTTTTTGCTGGTTCTGTGATGTAAGCTTCGTCAGCGAAGTTAATAAGCGATTTTCCAAAGTCTGTATCTTGGACTGTAAGAAATGCAGGAATCGGGTAAGCCCTTCCCCTGTAATCAAAAGACCAAGGATTATAAAACCTTTCACGATCTTTAAACTTAGCTACTGCTTCCATTGTCATACGTGTGCGGCAGGATCTCTTGAACTCTGCTGCTCTCTTATTCATTACTTCTGCTGCTGCCCTTCGATACGCTTTACGTGAATCTTTATTCGTTTCTATATCTGGCGGCTTAGGTGGTAAGTCGTATTGAATAATCGGAAGAAACTTACCTACACTAATTCCTTTATCTTGTAAAGTCTCTGCGACATCTACGATAAAAGGATTTAACTTATAGGCTACTTTCTGAATCTTATTCAAGAAAGCAAGTGGTATTTCCCCCTGTATAGGAGGGTGATCAACCCGACGTATCAACTGATGTCCATGCATTACTTCATTCAACATGTACCCACCTGCATTCTCATTACTCCAATCCTTTGGAGGAACTACCATTGCCCACTGTAAAGGAGAGAATAATTCAGCATTTGCCATTACCTCATCTTTAATATCTAAGAACTCTGGTGTAGGTGCAATATAATACGTTGTCTTTCTACCTTCCTTTAACTTTTGTTTGTAAAACCACTGACTCGATTCCATTATGCAATCTAACAACCAACCTCCTAACTTCACTCTAATGCTAGAACTCCAAGGTGTCCATTGTTTCACCTCATATCTATTCATAAGAGTACGTATAACTACTAGTTTCTGGTGTGTACCACACGCCTTATGCCAGTAATTCTCTTTGAGTTTAACTAATAGACCAGGAGCGTGTGTCTCATAATGTCTCATTTGACACTCGTCTTCTATTGCATGACCTATTGCTTCACATACTTTCGTTGCTTGGTTACATTTCTCTTTATATCCAAACACCTTATCGAAAGTGATCTTACATGCAATCGCCGCTGCTGACTGTGAATCAATGTTAGTTAAGTAGATATGTATGTCTTTAAATGCGACACCATATTTACCCTTATGAATCTTGAGTTTAGTCCTATCAATTCGATCTACCAATCTAGGTAATAGTGTCTCAATACTAGACACACCATATATAGTGGCGGATGCATAGGATTGATTCTCAAGTTTAATAGTTTGATCTTGCAACCTCTTTAAACCTTGACTAATAGCCTCTCTTTCAAGTTGTATTTGCTCTTCAATTTGAGCTATAGAGGGTTTCGTATTCATCAGCAATTTGTTCAGTTAATAAACGTTTGCATTCTATATAGTTAGGATGATCTTTCTTATTCTCAAATCTCTTTTCTATAAGTTCCATTGCTTGTTTATGATAAGCATGAATATCACTTATAGTCCTCTCTGTTGACTTCCTCTTCGTGGTCTTCATAAGGTTCTGTTACCTCCTTTGGGTATAAGTGGTGAATAGAATCATGACTAGCTAATACGAATTCACTAGTACATTCATCCATAATCTTATTAACTTTTTTCTTTGCAGCAGATGTTTTACGATATACATGTTCTGTAATCTTACCTGTTTCTAGATTACGTTCACGGATAATACAATCTATTGAAGAAGGTAATTCCCAACCTGCAATCTTCCAGTCCATAAACTGTTCAAAAGGTAAAGTCTCAAAGCATTCATCTGGTGCATTACTTATCGCCTCCCAGTTATTGGGATAATAAGGTTTCTGTTTCTTCATAATCAATAGGTTCTACATCAACTAAGTAATCATCAAATAACTTAGCCTCATTGTCTGCTGCAAACATAGCATCAATATCATCATAAGCATCAATGATGAAATCACGCCCGCTTTCCAGTGTAACTAGATACTTGTACATCTGACTGTGAATTAAGTTTGTTCTTAAGGTGTTTCAACCTTTTCTTCGCTTGCCTCAATGCTTGAGGTCGCTTTCTTCCTCGCTCTTTTCGCTGGACGTCCCCGTTTTTGAACGGGAGTATCATTTGTGATGAAGGCACTATATAACTCCTTATGTAATTCTTGATATTGTGGAGTTAATTCTTCCTCCTTATTTTCATAGTTAACAAGCCATGCTTTAACAGCATTTAATATTAACCATTCTTTTGTCTTAATCATTAGTATGCTATGTAAGGTGAATTAAAGATCTCATCATCAACTAACATATAGTCAACGACATCCATATGATTTGATAACTCAAGATCCAAAGCCATTTCACTTAAGTTATCATTATCATCATAATCTTCAGGATCAGCTAATAGATAGTATGCTCTAATCGTCATCACTATCACCACAACTATGAAGACAACCTTCATTCTCTAATGCTTCTCTATTTAATTCTAAACGAAAATCAGCAATAGATTTCTTAGGTATATCTAACATTAATCTGTTTGTTTGACCACCTATATGGTTAACAATGATTAGTGTTTCATGTTCATCACAATAGTGTAGATGCACAGCACCTTCACCAAAGGAATACTCATGTACTGTATCAAACTGCATTTGAATACCTCGCAGCTAGTTTGTTTAAATCTTCAGGGAATTGTAGTACATCACTAGGTAATGAATCATATACATTATCATTCTCATAGATATACTTAAGTAATAATCCTAGCTGTGCATTCTCTTTCTTAGTAATGCCAACTACTCCATACTTCTTAGCCATTGGTGAATCTCCTGTTTAATAATTGTAAGTAAGCTTTATGCTTTAGTTTGTCCTGTTCATTATTATAAATAACAATAACAGGTCTTGGTTTACTACGTGGCATCATATTCTAAATCAAGTTTTTCCATTAGATCTAGAACTTCATCAGTCATTCCGACATCATCCAAATCTAAACTATGTAGATAGTCATTACATAAGAAATGAATAGTTTTTCTATCTTCATCATTTAAACATGACATAACATCGCTCCGTGACTGTGAATTTTCAAGTAGATAAGTTTTAATTAAGGACATTTTCTTTAGTTACGAATGTCATTGGTTCACTAACAAGTAAACCTACAGCATCCTGATTAAATATATTAACATATGCTTGGCATACATCATTGACCTTTTCTCTATACTTAGTAGTTACTGTGACTAACTTAGTATCTTCTTCAACGCCCTTCCAAGCACCTTGAACGTCTTGGATAGTATAACCAGCAAAGGTCATACTTATAACGTCTCTGAAGCTATCCCAAGCATTATCATCAATATAATAACCACTAGGTGTATTCCTGCCAAAATACATTTGATAGGTTTGCTTCATAATAGTTTTGTTTTAATAAAAGATTGAATAATCCCTGTTCAATACATAGTATAGCACAGAGTATCAGTGTAAGTAACTTCATTGTAATAATAGTATACAATGTAGAGATTTATGAATCCCTAAGACTGCCTAAGATAAGGCAGTAGTAGAGAATCAGAATAAGACACCGTAAGCCAGTGATAAGACAAGTAAGACAGCTAAGACTCTCTGTCTCTCTAACAATTCATTTGCAGCATAACATATGTCTGCTTTGTTAGTTTTCATTGTGTAATACTTCATCTAAATACTGCATTGCGTGGTCTATTTACTGTACTAGGTAAGTGCTTAATCTTAACTAGTTTACCTTCAGCTTTTAACTTGTCAATTTCCATTGAGAGTTGCTGATAGTATGTCATCATCTTATTCATAATGTTCTAATGATTAGATAAGTTAATGTAATAGGATTGAATACAATAATTAATAATACAGGTAGCATTGTTAATAAATTGTGAGGTGAAATGATAGGATTTATAAAGGAAAGGTAGCTAACCAATCTCGAAATACCTATCAACGATCCCACCGAGAATTGAACTCGGATCATTAGCGTGACAAGCTAACATTCTAACCGTTAAACTATAGGATCAGATAATGGACTTATAGTTAGTATAAAAATTACCACGTTCTATTTCAACGCTATTTATACAAGTTTGCCATGTTATTGAATGAGTCAATGGATCTTGTCATTAATAACGCTTCATGCTACTTAAAGCAATTCGTATGCGATTTACATTAACTTTCACATGCCACTCCTCAAAGGTGCCGAACTATAAAGCAGTAAGTACTCATTTATAAAACTGTTACTTCAATTTGAACTAATAATAATTAGACAGTGATTAGCAACCAGTTAAACTCTGACTTAGTTTATAGAAGATTTCTCTTGGTTTTTGGATGATTGACTCATGTACTTAATATATCAAAGATCAGATGACTTTGCAAGCTTTGTTAGCAAACCCAGACATCCTATCTGAGACTCAAGTGATAGACTGTTGTCTTCTCTTGATACTTATATTATAGCAAATATAATTACATAATCAATATAATGAATTCATTCCAACACAGTATCATTAAGACTCACTATAATAAATATAAACAACCTGACTGTGAATAACTATTAACATGCAATCATACATATTAATAATACTTATACTATTTATTACCGATTATAAATAATAATTATCATCGCAAACAGATAGATGCAAGTTAATAAGAATTAATAAATAAATCTGATTTGACTGTGAAATAAATAAATATCACCGTGAGAATCGTGAGTCCCACCGGGGGGAATTAACAGTTTGCTAGGACGATATAAGACTTCAGAAATTTATGTTATTTTTTAGTGGTCATTTAGGATAGAGAGAGATTTAAAGTGTTTATTATACTTCTTAATAAGCTTTTTAGCTTTCTTTTGAGAGGTACATTCTTGTGCCTTCATGTAAATTTTAAGAAGTTTAGCAGTTTTCATTAAGTTAAAGTCATTTTAAGAGCTTCAGCAAGAGATTTATAGGAGGATGCAACGTATATTTGACCTAATACTACAGCTATAGTAGCTATAGACCAGAAAATGTAATAATAACGCTGTTTAATCTGTTTAGGGGGTTTAGTGGAAGTCATTGTAGTAATTAAAGGTATATCAAATGATGATATCAGTTAATAGGAAGAGGGAATGGTTGTCGAAGACGATTATTCCCTCTAGGGGTCGGGTCCACCCTTCCCTTCCCCTGTATAGGAGGGGGATCAAGCTAAACCCAGGTGGGGACTGAGTTTCCAGAATCGATACCTCTAGCCTTATCACGTTGGTCTTTATCCATACCTAAGACAACATGATTAGCTGATTTTTGGGGAGATTCAAGGAAGTCTTGTAAGATAGAGTCCCATTCTTCACGTTTACGAATTTTGATTGATTCATAGGCGGATATGGACATAGCATCTGTGTAATACTTGACGCCTTGGGCCAGACAGTCCAATCTATCATCGTGTTTAACAGCTCCTTTTTCTCTACACATTCTCGACATCTGATAGAATAGCATATAGAGAAGACGTAGTTCTGGAGCTTCATCTTTATTAGAGTTATAATCCCAATCAATAACGCTACGATCACATATAAGACGATGCTGATTAAGAATCGGCTCAAGTGAATCAATGATACGATCTTCTTTCCTAACATTAGCTCGTACCTCTTCTATATCTATTGCTTGGTTTGTCTGTTGAAGATGTTTTTTAAAGAGTTCACATACGATTCCATCACCGAAGTTAGTTTCGATAATAAGTTTGGTGACTCCAAATTTTCTACAGCCTCGAAGAATGTCAAGCAATGTGTCGTCGGAGTATCCGTCTCTGTATGAACGCATTTCATGCAAATAAAGGAACCCGTTCTTTTGGGATATATAAGCAGCTGCTGTTTCGTCTGTTCCTCTACCGCTTGGATCAACACTACAAATTGTTTCGGTGTAAGGAGTCCATTCTCCAGATAATTGCATAGGACTGTAGAAGTAGTCTCCTGGAAGTCCAACGGTTGGTGCATCTTTGATAACATTGGATGGGTCTGAGCACCATACAACGGAGTCGGGAGCTTTAGTGGGGTTAACAGAAGTAACGACCAGATCAGCCATTTTAAGGGGGAATTTCTCAGCATCAGATAGGGAGGTATCTAATTGGAATTGAAGCATAAAGTTAGACCGACCCATAGATGCTTCACGTTCTATTAGGTCTTCATTATCAAATCTATCATCGGTACAGGTCCATTCTTCTACTCCTTTATCAACATCCTCTTGAATTTGAGGAGCTAATAACCCTTCGTATTGACTAAATTTGTCTTTTCTTGGGTATCTTGCTGGCCAAACGAACGGACGGTAGTTACGCTCTGCCAGCTTACGATAAACAGTAAAAGTAGTCTGAGGAGTCCCGAGATACATAATACGGCTATCACTTTTGGGGGTAAGAATCGACTCTGCTTCCGTGCAGAGTTGGAGTAACTTTTCACGCATTAACTCCGTCATGGAGTTTCCAGGAACTTCTATATCGTCCAAAATCATTAAATCGGCTCTGCTTCCTGTTAGCTGTCCAGTGATGCCCACCGACTTTACGCTTGGGGCTTGGTGAGGAGAACAGTGAACGTCGAAGCTGATGCGACTCCAACGAGAATCGTCCGATTTGGGTTGAAGATGATTGAGCCATGGTGTTTCAATAATAAGTTTTTGTAAGAAGATTGACATGTTATCAGCTCTCTCTTTGGAGGCTGAAATAATCATTATTTTCCTTTCTGGATCATTAAATAGAGTCCATAATACAAAGGCTCCAGTAATCCAAGACTTACCAACGCCACGAAAAGCCTGGATCTGAAGTCGTTTAGGACCATGTTGTAAATAATCTGCGATTGCATACTGTGCGCGTGTAGGAGAGGGCAAACCAAGCTGTTCCCATAAAGCCTGTAGGAAGAGCTTAAAGTCGCCTTGTAGGGCATTTATAACGTCAGTCATCTGAGAATAAATTATCTAGAATTTTTCTTTTTTCTCTATTACCTTCTAAAAATTCTCTAGCCATACGTCTGATTGCAGCTTTATATTCTTCTTGACCAAGTTTACCTGATAGAGCTTCTCCAAGATAATCACTTTCAAAATCTGCTTTAGCATCATGATATTTCTTATCCATACCTTTGGTAATTCCACCTTTTTCTATTTCATTAAGAAAATCATCAGTAATTTTATTTATAACTTGATCAAATCTTTTTAACTGCCATTCACCAGGAACTCTAGTTCCATAAGGTATGTCTTCACCTCTTCCTTGCCACTTTCTCCAATTTTTTGTAAGATAAATTTTGAATGCATCCTCTAACTCTGAAGGTATTATTTCATCAAGAGCATTATTGAATTTTCCTAAATATTTAGCATATTCTACCTGTATATTAGTAGATGTACCTAATAATAAATCTACTATTTTAGGAGCTTCCATTTTATCCTTTCTATAAATATTACCAGGTTCAATAAGTTTACCACCTTTCCAATCATATTTATCTATTAAAGGATCTCCTTTTTGCCATCCTTTAGGTTTACCTTTTGTTTTTACTGGTTCAAGTCCAAGTCCTTTAGTCCAATCTCTAATAGAACGTCTGATTTCTAATTGTAAATTACTTTGGTAATCTGCAGCACCTGCATTCTCAAGGTTAAGTACTCTAGCAGATCTTTTATGTCCTATATCCAGTATATCTGCTTTATAAGGATCTTGTTTCATACGAGTCCATAGTGCATATACCATGTCACTAACTGGATCTATTTTATTAATTCTTATTGGCTTACCATATAAATCTTTTATATCTGTACCTACTAACTCTAATAAACCTTCTTTTATAGCTGTAGTAGCAAATGCAATATAGTCATATTTCATTGCTTCATTAATTGCCTTTCGATCTTTCGTTAAATTCTCCTTATAAATTCTCTGTTGTTCAATAAATGCATCTCTTTGGGCATCAGTACCACCTTCTGCGTTTTGTAAACGTATTCCTTCATTTTCCCATTCTGCCTTGGTAAGGTTGTCAGTTCTCTTATAAATTTCTGGTCCTTTAGGAGGTCTTAAAGCTAATGTCATTTGAGAAATAGTAGGATATTTTATAGCACCTGATGTAATTTTCTCATGCATTGCTGCTTGTGGATCTATGCTGCTTTGCCTTTTTTTAAGTTTAGGTTTTTCATCTTTTATAAATCCTTTCTGTTTACCAAGTTTTACAGCTGTATCCGTTAATTTTTTATTCTTATTTAAACCTAATCTTTCTAGAGCAGCTTTTCTTTGACTAGCTTTTAGATTATCTAAAGTAGACATAAAAACAGTTGGTGGTGTAAATCCTAAGTCTTCAACAGTAAATGTATCTTGTAATAATCCTTTTGGACCAAGATAACCATCAAGTTTTTTAACTAGATGAGCACTATTCTTAGGAGTTACATTGATAGGAGGTTTCTTTACTTCTACAGGATTAAGTCCTTTAGTATAAGGCGTTACTTTTGTAGAAACTAGATTAGGTATTGATTTCAAAACTTTACGAGTAAGAGCAAATTCTCCTATATGTCCACCTACATTAGCTAGAGGTTTATCAATACCAAGCCAGTTGTGTAATCCATGTGATATTCCTTTATCAATAGGTATATCAGGTATTATTTTACCTAGCGTATCTATAGCATGAGCACCAAGAAATGAATGTGGACCTAGCATTCCTCGTCTAGCTTTCCACATTGTATCTTGATAGCCCTCACCAAGATCTTTCAATGCAGATTGAACATATGGAGTTGCTTCTTTCCCTATAGTCTTATTTTGATAGTTTCTATTTAGATAACCTGCAATACCATCTTTATCAATAAAAGATTGATCATCGTCTTCTTCATTCATTTTCTCTGTGCACCTCCTCTACCACGATTAGTCTTTCTACTTTCTGCTTTATAAGAACCGTCTGATTGCTTAGATGCATCTACACTAGAAGATCTAATCTTTAAACTAGCTCTTGCCTTAGCATGATCTCGTTTATATTTCTTAGAGTGAGCATATTTACCACCAGGACTATTATCCCTTACATGTTTAGCCCTTGACTTC
>VTLG01001059.1_pt1 | contig 20052 bp, 23 predicted proteins | sample 4694571 | NCBI WGS metagenome assembly VTLG01 (sample SAMN12604809, study PRJNA352737) | marine metagenome | biome: ENVO:00000447; feature: ENVO:00000209|ENVO:00000569|ENVO:01000036; material: ENVO:00002151; isolation source: viral sequences binned using virsorter ... | reverse complement strand
AAGTACAGAGAAAACCCTGCCACATTTGTAGTGGGTTACGCAGAAGACAAGGAATTTTGGGATACTCTATTAAGAGTAGGAGAGGAATACGATGAAGAAGAACTTGCTGAAGACACTACTCCTAAGTTGTCCATTAGTGATCAGTTCAGGACTAGCAAACGCAGGGGGTCTGGATCTGAGTCAACCAAATCCGGGGTTACTAGTAATAGAACCAACTCCACCAACAACACTGGAACTGGAGATAGTGGATCTTAACCTGACTATGACAGGTCAGGAAAAGTTAGACTACTTAATCGAATCTTTAGGTGCTATAAAGAACAGGGTGACGGACGGAGCAACAATGGTAGTAGGTGCTACTGGTTATGCTGCGTTGGGTGGTACTATAGTAGACGATGCTATGAATGATGCACTCATTACGCAAACTGAGTTTGACAACTACATAGAAGCACACGATCTTGTAATGAACCACGACTACGCTACTGCTACCAACGCACAAGAGTTGTTCACGCAGGAATACCAAGGTGCAATGAATAACTTGGGTGAGGCGATTGACTTACTAACAGATGCTAGTACAGAAGTATTAACTGCCACTGGTATCATGGAAGCGGCTGCTGCAGCAGATACATCACCAGAGCAAGCTGCATTACAAGGCTTGATGGGTCAAGAGGAATACCAGATAGACCAAGCTGAAGTTGATGCGTACAACCAAGCCGTAGCACAAGTAGAAAGCTATGCACAACAAGCAGGTGCATTTATGGCTGCTGCAAACAATACAGAACTAACAGCCAGTATTGACAGTTATGCACAAGTTAATAACTTTGTAGTCGGCAACTACACAACTATAACATATACTCAAAGCATTGATGAGTTTGTAATCAACTGGGATAACGATGGGTTTGGTTCTGGTTGGCAAGGTTACCTAACAGAAGATATGGTATCTGCAGACGAGTTGTTTGGTGCAGGTGAGTATGTAGAACAATACGGAACCATGCCAAACTAATGAGCATGGAGTTCAGCATAGGAGGCTTTAATGTCAAAGGTTGGATGGTTGCGGTGGCTCTGCCAGTTCTCAGTGCAGTATCTGGCGGTGTATACTTTGGTTATGATACTCTCAACAGGTTTTACGGTGTAGAGGGTGGCGTAGAAGAAGCACTAGGAAAAGGCTCAACCAACGCAAAGCAAATTGCAGAACTACAAAAAAGCTTGACTAAGTTAGAGAATGACACAGAAAGAGAACGCACAGCAAATAAAACATTTGCGGCAAATCAATTAACAACAGCAAGTCAAGCAATAGCAAACGAATTACAAGAAGCCGAATCAAACCTAAACGAAGACATAACACAACTAGAAGCAGACATAAAAAGTAGAATACAAACAGTAGAGCAAGCTATCATAGATAACGATGTGCGTGGATTAAATTCTAAGCTTGCACAACTTGCTACTAATATGCAGCAAATACTAGAGCAGCAAAAAATATTACTAGATTTAAGATCACAGGTTGACAAAGCGACTGCAATAACGGATACTATAGGAGACAAGCTAGACGTAATCCAAACAGAGATAGATGATATTTGGAAAGCGTATGATAGCATGGCTGAAAAACCTTTAGGATAAAATATGCAAAGAGATACAGTACCTTTATTTGCAACACCAGTGTTCGTGATAAAGCAACCTGAAGCTGAGTGGCACAATAGAGAATGGTTAGATAAAGCACTATCTTTACAGTATAGAAAAAACGGTGGTAACTGGGCTTCTGTAGAAACAAACGTTTTAGATTTACCAGAGTGGAAACTACTAAAAGATGTTGTTCAAACAGAGCTTGATTTAATTGTTAGAGATTTTTATGAGCTAGATACAAGTAATGTAAAATTAGTAGTTACACAATCTTGGCTAAATGTAAACAATGACTCTGACTATCACCCAATGCACAACCATCCAAACAGCATGTTGTCTGGGGTAATATATTTAAATACAGGCGAAGAAGACGCTATTCGTTTTACAGACAATCGGTTTAATACAAGAATGTCTTTTATGCCAGTACCTACAATGAGTCAGCCTGTAGAAAAAGGTGACATCATATTGTTTGACTCACAATTACCGCATAGTGTAGATGTTGCCAAAAGAAAAGAAAAGCGTGTGTCTTTAGCTTTTAATACTTTTGTAGTAGGTGAACTAGGTAGTGAAGACGGCTTGACCTTTGTGAATATTGAAAACGTAAGAGGAATTACAAATGGCTAAACCTGCAAAAGGTAAGATGTTTGCCAAGACAACTACTAATCCTAAGACAGGACGTAAGATCAAAGTAAGCTACGGTCAAGCAGGTAAAGCTAAAGACGGTGGTAAACGTATTAGACCAGGAACTTCTAAAGGAGACAGCTACTGTGCAAGAAGTGCAGGGCAAATGAAGAAGCATCCTAAAGCAGCAGCAAACCCCAACAGCCCACTAAGGTTATCGAGGAAGAAGTGGAAGTGTTCAGGAACTAAATCACGAAGAACATGATAACCGTAATAGATAACTTTTTAAAAAAAGAACACTTTGAACATATTAGAGATTGGTCTTTATCAAATGAATTACAATGGACTTATAGTCCTAGTGTAGCTGATGATAGTGATGTAGGTTTAGGATACTTTGTCCATGTTCTTTACAAAGATTTAGAACCTAAAAGCAAGTGGATTACTGAAGGCATGATTGCCCCTCTTATGGAATCTGCTAAAATGGAAATACTAATAAGAGCAAAATTAAATCTATATCCTGCTACTCATACTATAAAATATCACAAACCGCATACTGATTTACCATACTCTCACAAAGCTGCTGTGTATTGTTTGAATACTTGTGATGGAGGCACTACTATTGGCAAAAGAAAAATTGATTCTGTAGCTAATAGAATAATATTCTTTGACGGTAACGAAGATCACTACTCTAGTACATGTACAGATCAACCTGTAAGAATAAATATAAACTTTAACTGGCTCACTCCACATGCAGACAATAACAAAATTTCTAAGTGACGATGAATATTTACTAGTAAAGAATTACATAGATAGTTTAAGTTGGACATATTTAGATCGTACAGAACACGAGAAGATACCATCAGGAACAGGATTTAGTCATAACATATGGATAGAAGGCGACTCAACAGATTGGTCAAATCGTAATGCATGGCTGATGAAGTTGCTCTACTTAAAGATAAGTAAATACTTTAAGATAGAAGATTTCATAAGAGTAAAAGCTAATATGCTATTACCTAGAGAAAAAGACCATCGTTGTCCTGCACATATAGATACGAACAGAGAACACTGGGCAGCTATCGTTTACTTCTCTACAGAAAAAGAAGGTTACGGAGAAACAGTACTATATAATCAAAGCATAGACATGTCAACGCTTGTTGATCCTGTAGATGTTGTAAAAGAAAATGATGGACTTACAGTAAATAAACTGATACCATGCAAAGAAAACACAGCAGTACTTTTTAATGGTAACATATTACACGCAGCAACATATCCAAAAAACATAAAGAGAAGAATAGTATTAAACATAGATTTTACAGGAACACCTCATGGCAACACCTAAAAACAAAGCACTATACTCTAAGGTAAAATCAGAAGCTAAAAGAAAGTTTAAAACATGGCCTAGTGCATATGGGTCAGCGTGGTTAGTTAAGACTTACAAAGCACGTGGAGGTACTTACAGCAAGGGAGGCTCAGTTGCAAAAACCAAGACACGTACTAGAAAGTCGTAGAGGCTACGGTCAGGGTGGGCTAACTCAGTGGTTCAAAGAAGACTGGCGTGACGTAAAGACAGGCAAGAAGTGTGGACGTTCTGGTAAGAAAGACAGAGGCAGACCATATCCTGCATGTAGACCTGCAGCAGTAGCAGGTAGAATTAGTAAAGCCGAAGCAAGAAAGAAAACCGGGCCAAAGAAAGTTAAATGGTCTGTAACCGCATCAGGGAGGAAACGCAAGAAGGATAGTTAATGGCGTTTCTTACAAGTAGTATACCGTACTTCAAAGCGTGGGTACGCAGAGAGTACACAAAAAATTTAGAAGAATATCACGGTGAGTTTTTACATGCTATGGTGATTGGCGTTACGACAATGCCAAATAGAACACTTAGCTTTCAAGTAATCTTCACAGGTTGCGAATCAGATGAAGATGATTCACCAAACGTACATGGTGGTGCTATGTGGGCTAGATTGCCACTAACCGCACTAGTAGCTGATACACCGTTGGAACAATGGCCTAATGAGTTACCACCATATTTAGCACAGCCTTGGGATTGTATGTCTCATACACATTCCGTATACAAGCTAGAACGAGCAAGCCCTGCTCCTTGGATAGCTAAAGTAGATGGCGAGTTCTACCCTGCAAAGTATTACTTTACGGTAGACTATACAGATAACGAAGTGGCAGACGATCCTGCCCAACACAAACAGTCTCATGTACTAGAACTATTAGATGCAGGAGATTACACAGGTAACATAGTTGCGTTACCCAATAACAGAGTGAGAGTAACTCACCCGGCTTGGTTTGAAACTGGTGAAGGTGCGCCAGACTTTAAACCTAATCAACATATGTTTAACTCAAAAGAAAACGTAGACTATGTATGGGATACGCAACGAGTTTTCAACAATCTATATAGCGAGGATAAAGAGTATCAATGATGCATAAAAAGAAGGGCTACGCTAAAGGTGGCATGAAGAAAAAAGGTTACGCAAAAGGTGGTGGGCCACTAAAGATGGTAATGAAGGATGGAAAGAAAGTTCCATTCTATGCTGCTGACGGTAAAGGTAAGATGAACAAAGGCGGCATGATGAAGAAGGGTTATGCCAAGGGTGGTATGAAAAAGAAAGGCTATGCAATGGGTGGCATGATGCCTAAGAAGATGGCAAGAGGTGGTTTCTTAGCCCCTGCTGCTAGACCAATGAAAGGCATGAAGAAAAAAGGCCATGCCAAGGGCGGTAAAAAATAAATGAAACTTGATGACATAGTACCATTAGCTCTTTTGTTAATGTTTGCAGCACAAATAGTTGTTCTGATAACGTTAATAGGATCGTAAAATGGCAATTAAGTATTTTACAGCAGTCAAAGATCTGAGTGCCACAGCAGGTGGCGCAAGTGGTGATGTTGTATATACTTGCCCTGCTAACTATGTATCGGTAGTTAAAACTATATTTGTATCAAACGGTGCGTCCTCTGCAAAGAAGTATAGTCTTCAGTTGTATGACGCATCAGCTACTTCCTATCTTACTATAGCAGATGAAACAACTGTAGCAGCAAACACAAATGATTTTGTTGTGCAGGGTGGTGCTTGTATAGCACTTCAAGCAGGTGATAAAATAGTAGCATTTGAGGAGTCATCTTCTGACTTTCATGTGTTAGTATCAGGCGAAGAATATTTCAAAGGAACTTAATTTATGGCAAGGAATCTAACTGATAAGCAACAAAGGTTCTTAGATGTACTATTCGATGAAGCTAATGGTGATGTTGTAGCTGCTAAAAAACTAGCAGGTTATGGTGATAACAGCAACACTGCAGCGATTGTTGAATCTTTAAAGGATGAGATTGCTGAGAAGACTCGCACATATTTTGCACGTACTGCACCAAAAGCTGCTATGGCTATGGTTGGTGCGCTCTATGATCCTACTGAATTAGGTATTAAAGAAAAGATGGTAGCTGCTAAAGATTTACTTGACAGAGCAGGTCTTGGCAAAGTAGACAAGGTAGATGTCACCTCTGGGGGCGGCATTTTCTATTTACCACCTAAAGAAGGTGACAATCAGTAAGTGATTCCACAAAGAGAGTTGGGCTTTTGGCAATTACCCAAACCGCCTAAGAAACACAACAAACAATGGCATCCCATAGTAAGAGTAACTCAAAAGGTTCCATTCGGCTATGAGGTAGATCCAAACAACGATAAGCTACTTGTTCCTATTGAGCATGAGCTAGAAGCGTTAGAGCTTGCAAAACAACACCTCAAGCAATACAGTTACAGAGCAGTAGCGCAGTGGTTGAGTAAAGAAACTGACCGATACATATCTCATGGTGGTCTAAAAAAGAGAATAGAAGTTGAGCAAAGACGTAGAAAAGCATATGAAATTAAACGTAAGCTTGCCAAGTGGCTCGAAGAAACGCTATCGGAAATCGAGAAGCTCGAAAATCAAGGAGTCGGTGCATACTCAGAAGCTTGCGGAACCACTCGCCCCCCAAGTTGATACGGTTCCAGCGCAAGTAGTAGCCCCTGACTATGACGTTGAAGAAGCACAGGAAATTGTATTTAGACCCAACAAAGGTCCACAAACTACTTTCCTAAGTTCTTCTGAAAGAGAAGTACTATATGGAGGGGCAGCAGGTGGTGGTAAATCTTACGCTATGTTGGCTGACCCATTACACGGCCTGAACGATCCAAACTTTTCTGGACTCCTTGTACGACACACAACTGAGGAACTAAGGGAACTAATACAAAAGTCACAGGAGTTATACCCACGTGCGATACCAGGAATTAAATGGTCAGAACGTAAGTCACAGTGGATATCTCCTAAAGGTGGAAGACTATGGATGTCGTATCTGGATAAGGATACCGATGTCACACGTTACCAAGGACAGGCTTTTAACTGGATTGGATTTGACGAACTTACTCAATGGCCTACACCTTACGCTTGGGATTATATGAGGTCACGTCTTCGTAGCGCAGCAGGTAAAAAACTAGGCTTGTACATGAGGGCTACAACAAACCCTGGCGGTGCAGGACATGCTTGGGTTAAGAAGATGTTTATAGATCCTGCCCCTACAGGTAAAGCTTTTTGGGCAACAGATATTGAATCAAATAAAACAATTACATTCCCTAAAGGACACAGCAAGGAAGGTCAGCCTTTATTTAAGCGTAGGTTTATTCCTGCGTCACTCTTCGATAACCCATACCTTGCCGAAGAAGGTGACTATGAAGCCATGCTCTTATCATTACCAGAGCATCAGAGGAAGCAACTCCTTGAAGGAAACTGGGATATTAATGAAGGAGCAGCATTTCCCGAATTTGACAGAACTGCCCACGTTATCGAACAGTTTGAAGTTCCTGACAACTGGGTACGTTTTAGGGCGTGTGACTACGGTTATGGCAGTTATACTGGGGTTCTTTGGTTTACTGTATCTCCTGATGAGCAGCTTATAGTTTATCGTGAGATGTATGTCTCAAAGGTTACAGCTAACGATTTAGCTGATATGATACTAGAGGCAGAAAGACACGATGGTGGAATGAGATACGGTGTGCTTGATAGTTCTTTGTGGCACAATCGTGGCGATACTGGGCCATCACTAGCTGAACAAATGATCATGAAGGGTTGTCGATGGCGTCCATCAGATCGTTCAAGAGGCTCACGTATCGCAGGTAAAAACGAAATACATAGGCGACTAAAGATAGACGAGTTCCTAGAAAAGCCTATGTTAGTATTTATGAACAACTGTGTTAATACTATATCACAGATACCAAGCATCCCACTGGACAAAAAGAATCCAGAGGATGTTGACACCAAAGCAGAAGATCACTTGTATGATGCGTTAAGATATGGTATCATGACCAGACCAAGAAGTAATATATGGGATTACAACCCTGCTAAACAGAGATCAGGATTTCAAGCCAGTGATGCAACATTCGGATACTGAAGTAGTACAATCTTGCCCTAAATGTGAGATAACTTACAATACGAATATGTGGACCACCTGTCCTAATTGCCAAGAGCAAGCGGCTTTTAATAACGGACCTTGGAAAGAAAGGAAGACAGCTAATGGCTGAAGAGATGTTTGAAACAGATGATGTAGTATCAGCAGAAAAAGCTGACGACAAACTGTTTAAAGAAAAGAGTGGTGTAGTATCCTTTGTCAAAGAAAGATACAAAAGATCAGAAGATCATCGCTACGCAGATGAACAAAGATGGTTAAAAGCTTACCGTAACTACAGAGGTTTGTACGGATCAGATGTACAGTTTACAGATGCAGAAAAGTCACGTGTATTTGTAAAGGTTACCAAGACCAAAACACTAGCAGCATACGGACAAATAGTAGATGTATTACTGGGTAACAACAGGTTCCCACTATCTGTTTCTCCTTCTACTTTACCAGATGGTGTAGCAGAATCTGTACACATCAACATAGATCCTAAAGCAGAACAAGCAGGTGCTGATGCTTTCAGTGGCATGGCATCGACACCACCAAGACCTTACTTGATAGACGGTGATACAGATCTTCAGCCCGGTGAAACTATGCAAACACTAGAGGCACGTCTAGGTGGCATGGCTGATAAGCTTGCACCCCTATCTGAAAAGATCATAGAAGGTGATGGCACTACAGCTACTACAGTTACGTTTCATCCTGCTATGGTTGCGGCTAAGAAGATGGAGAAAAAAATCCATGATCAGCTACAGGAAAGCGGAGCCAATACACACCTAAGAAGTATGGCATTTGAAATGGCACTTCTAGGCACAGGTGTAATGAAAGGTGCATTTGCTGTAGATAAAGAATATCCTAACTGGAACGAAGATGGTGAGTATGACCCTATAGTAAAAACTGTACCTGAGTGTACACATGTAAGTGCATGGGATTTCTATCCTGACCCTGAAGCAAAGTCTATGGAAGACGCAGAGTACACTGTACAGCGACACAGAATGTCACGCACACAACTACGCAAACTAAAATCACGTCCATACTTTGTTGACGATGCAGTAGAAGAGGCCATATATAAAGGACCAGACTATACTCAGAAGTACTGGGAAATGACTATGGAAGACGATGATACTCAACCAACATCAGAGCGTTGGGAAGTATTAGAGTTTTGGGGATACGTAGATGTAGAGTTACTGAAAGAACATGGCGTAGCTATACCTGCAGAACTAAAAGACTTAGACGAGGTTAACTGTAATGTATGGGTAAGTAACGGCGAGGTACTAAGGTTTGTACTAAATCCATTCAAACCTTCACGCATTCCATACTACGCTGTACCATATGAGCATAACCCATACTCTTTCTTTGGCGTTGGTATCGCTGAAAATATGGATGATACACAGACATTGATGAATGGCTTTATGAGAATGGCTATTGACAATGCTGCACTATCTGGTAACCTTATCATAGAAGTAGATGAAACCAATTTAGTTCCAGGTCAAGACCTTTCTGTTTATCCCGGAAAGATTTTTCGAAGGGCAGGAGGCGCACCAGGACAAGGAATTTTCGGCACTAAGTTCCCTAATGTAGCAGGGGAGAACATGCAACTATTTGATAAAGCGAGGCAATTAGCTGATGAATCCACAGGTTTCCCATCTTTTGCACATGGTCAAACAGGAGTTTCGGGAGTGGGCCGTACTGCTTCTGGAATCAGTATGCTTATGTCTGCTGCTAACGGCTCTATCCGTACCGTTGTTAAAAATGTGGATGACTATCTTTTAAAACCATTAGGTAAAGCATTCTTTGCATTTAACATGCAGTTTGATTTTGATGAAAGCATAAAGGGTGATCTAGAAGTAAACGCATCTGGTACAGAAAGCTTGATGGCTAACGAAGTACGTAGCCAACGCTTGATGCAATTCTTACAGGTTGCACAGAATCCAGTGCTTGCACCTTTTGCTAAAATGGATTACATCATTAGAGAGATAGCTAAGAGCATGGACTTAGATCCTGACAAGGTTACTAACTCTATGGCAGATGCACAGATACAAGCTGAAATACTTAAAGGCTTTGCAGCACCACAACCAGATCCTGCTGCACAGGCTGAAGGACAGGGCGTACAAAGTGTAGCTGACACAACAGGAGGTGGAGGATCACAAATAGGTATGGGTACAGCACCACTACCTGAAGAACAAGGATTTACAGGAAATGCACCTCAAGCAGTTGGTCAATGATAAAGAGTGTTACGATCAGTTTCAACAACACATAGATGATTTAATTTATATGAGACAGCGCACAATGGAATCAGCCCATGACGCTGTAATTGTATACAGGCAACAGGGTGCTATAGACGTACTCAGAAAACTCAAGTTACTGAAGGAGACAGTAAATGGCGCTTGAACAACAAATGGAGTTATTTGAAACAGGTGAGGTAGATCCTGTATCAGGAAATGATGTACCAACAGGATCGCTACCTGAAGAGGTTAGGGATGATATACCTGCACAATTAAGTGAAGGTGAGTATGTTGTACCTGCAGATGTTGTAAGATATTGGGGTGTAAAACTATTTGAAGATCTAAGAATGCAAGCCAAGATGGGCTTCGAACAGATGGATCAAGATGGACGTATCGGTGGCGAACCTATGGATATGGAGCTAGGTGATATGGGTTTAGAAATGTCTGATCTTGAAGTTGCAGAAATGCCTGATGATATGCCTGAAGTAGAAGAAGCTTTCTTAGGTAAGTTTTTTGCAGGACTAAGAGCAGCAAACAAAAAAGCAGCGCAACAGTCTGTTAGAGATAGATTTGCTGCAGCTAAAGAAAGAAAGTCTGTAGATAGAATAAAAGCAGGTACAAACAAAAAACCTAAGTTTAAGACTAAAGGAGAAGAACTTCTTTACAATTTACGCAACAGAAATAAAGACAGAGATGATCGTAGAGTAACTCTAACAGAAAAACCTCCAACATCTGACGATGCTAAAGGTCCATCAATAGCTGAACAAATCAACTTTGGTGGTGATTACGATAAACCAGAAAAGAAAAAAACTCCACCTAAAAAAGTAAAACCGGGTGGAAGAGCTACACCTTTTGTTGACGATGCCCCAGAAAGAGAAGGGGTAAACCTTAGATCTACTGAGGGCTTTGGTACAAAGTTTATGAGAGGCTTGGGTGTAGAAGGATATGACGAGGGTGGTCAAGTCTTTCAGCAAAAAGGCGGCTTCGATATGTCAGAGGCAACACCTATAGGCAGCACAGGGGCAGTTGAAGCCACTGAAGGTATGACTATGGAGGCCAAAATATATGTCAATGATGCAGGACATGAAATTACTATCATGTTTGCAAACGGTGTACCTATTACGCCAATCCCTGCAGGATATTACCCTAAAGCAGAAACAGTAACCCCTGAGACAGGTGTACAGAGAGGCGGTGGCGGTGGAGGCTCTCAACTTCCTGAACCACCAGAACCAATCAACTATCAAGAACTTAGCATAGATGAATTAACTAAAGAGGTTAAAGATCTACAAACACCACCACCAATTCCTGGAATACTTGGTGCATTGTTTAGAGGCGCACAGGAAAGACACAAAGCTAAAACAATGGAAGAAATAGATAGAAGATTAGAAGCAGAAGATCTGGCAATCTATGAAAAAGAATATTTACAAAACCTAAAAGAAGTTCTTGAAGCACCACAAGGAAAAGGAGTAGTTGGTAAGTTTATTGATAAACTAACAGGTCAGGTAGTAGAAGAGCCTAATGTACCAACTTTAGATGGTCCTACATATGATTTTATGCCTGATTCGTATAGTATAACAGAACCATATACACCTGAAGCACAAACGCCTACCGTTACTGAGCAAGGTGTTGATGCAGAAGACTTCGGTGTAATGCAAAACAAGTATGATGAAATAGCACGAATTGAACAAGAATTAAAATCTCAACCACGTCCAAAAGATTACGATACTTCTTCTACTACAGATACACAACCAACTCCTGTACAACAAACTCAACAACAAAGAAAACGCACTAAAGATGCAGGTAGAAGTGCTAGAAAAACTTTTGATGCATTTAAAAACGATCCTTCTAAATCTAAATCTATTGCTAGAAATGCTCCTGCTGTACAAAGAACAGAGAGTGTTATAAGGGATATGGAAAGAGGCGTACAGCGAGGTTTTGAAAAAGGTGGATTAGTAGATAAACCGACAGTTAAGAAAGTAGTAAAAGGTTTAAAGAAAGCATCTAAGTCACATGCTAAACAAGCAGATCAATTAGAAAAAGCACTAAAGAAAAAATAAATGATACTATTTGGTTATCCTGTACTTGTCTATGATAACGTCTTAGGCAAGCAGGAAAGAGAACGAGTTCACCAAGAATGTATAGCAATAGAAAAAGCGGATACAAAAAGTAAAGCGATATGGGATTGTGATGTTTATACAACATGTTGGGATTCTGACATGCAAGACAATCCAAAGTTTAAATATCCTTTAGATATATTCACAGAAAAAACTAAAAATTTTTTAGATATACATGGTGTCGAAGAAAGTCCAATACTAGAAGGTGCTTGGTTTAACTCTTACAAAAAAGAGCAGTTTCAAGATCAGCATACGCATTTCAACACACATGTATCTGCTGTGTATTTTCTTAGCGCACCAGAAGGTTCTGCTCCTTTAAAGTTACACAATCCTATACCTAGTAACTTTCAAATTGCTATGACATTTAAGAATGACCATCTAAGACCCTTAAAATATATACAGGCTGTAGACGATAGACTTGTTGTATTTCTATCTGCTACGCCACACTCAGTTCCGCAAGGATACAATGAAGACCCTAGATACAGCATTGCTATAAACTACGGCATCACAAACCACAATAACTATAAGGCTACTCAGCTATCAAGCTGACCCCAACATAAAGGAGAAAACAAATGCCTATAAGTGAAGACGCAAAACAAAACCCTATGGTAAAACCTGAAATCCCAAAAGTATTAATGGGTAGAGGTGGATACCTAAGTACTGAAGAACGCATCAAGAAAGATGAAGAAGAGCTTCTAGCTATGAAGAAAGAAGCACTCAAAGCTAGAGGAATAGATCCAGATGAGGAAAGTTCTGAAGATAAACCCAGTAGCGAAGAGCCTAAAGCTGAACCAGTACAGGCAGAGAGTGATACCAAACAAGAAGAAAAACCAGAAGCCAAAGCACAAGAAGAAGACACTGAGCTAAGTGCTGAAGAAAAGAACTTCAAGAAACGTTATGGTGATTTACGCAGACACTCACAAAAGAAAGAAGAAGAGTTTAACGCAAAGATAGCAGCACTAGAAGCAAAATTAGACAAGGCTGCAAATCAAAAACTTGTACTGCCTAAGACAGACGAAGAACTAGAAGCTTGGACAAAAGAGTATCCTGATGTTGCAGCTATCATAGAAACCATCGCTGACAAAAAATCTAAAGCATCTTCTGAAGACTTAGAAAAACGTATGGCTGATTTAGAAGAACTACGTGTAAATGCCACAAGAGAAAAGGCAGAAGCAGAGCTAGTTAAAATGCACCCTGATTTTATTGAGATACGTGAAGATGATACGTTTCATAACTGGGCAAAGGATCAGCCTAAATGGGTACAAGATGCACTATATGAAAACGTAGACGATGCAAAATCTGTAGCACGTGTGATAGACTTATATAAAGTAGACAAAGGTATCACTAAACTTAAAAAAGGTGATAGCTCAAATAAAGCTGCAGCATCTTCTGTTAAAACAAAAAGTGCAGCAACACCAGAACCAGATGAAGCAAGTAAGTATATCAAAGAATCAGAAGTAGCTGCAATGTCAATTAAAGAATACGAAAAGCGTCAGGAAGAGATTTTGGATGCTCAACGTAATGGAAGATTTATTTACGATATGTCAAGAAAGTAGTTGACATTCAAAGTATTGTAGATAAAACTATAGTATATACACAACAATTAAAGTGTGTATGCTTTATTCAAGCACTAGCCACACAAAAGACTTACCTCCAAGTATAAGCCCAACGCAGATAGGAAGCGCATCCTAGAAGCAATGTTGACTACCTTACTACGAAGAGCCTCTTCGAGTGGATATGTAGTGTACTAACCCCACGCCATATCTATAAAGGAGATTTTAACTATGGCTATTACATCAGCAAGTGGAGGCTTTGACGGCAACTTTAGCCCGATCATGTACTCCAAACAGGCGCAGATCGCATTGCGAAAAGCTTCTGTTATCAGCGCAATCACAAACAACTCCTACTTTGGAGAGATTGCAAATCAGGGTGACGTTGTACGCATCCAAAAAGAACCAGACGTAACTGTTAACGCTCTACAGCGTCACACAGCTATCTCTGTAGAGAAACTAGATGACACTGACTTCCAGTTAACCATCGACAAAGCTAACTACTTTGCTTTCAAAATGGATGACATCGAAGATCAGTTCTCACACGTTGACTTCGTAAGCCTAGCTGCAGACAGAGCAGCATACAAAATGGCTGACGCAATCGACACAGATGTTTTACTGTACATGACAGGTACAGCTTCAAGTGGTCAATACTCCACTGCTGTTTCTGGTACTGCACAGCACCCAACATCAAGTGAGATAAATGGTGAATTTTTGAAAGTGAACCAGTTAGATATGTCTGACATGACTAACATCACAACTTCAGCTTCATCATCTACAACTGGTGACTCAATCCCTCTAGCACCTAGACTACCAGGCGCAACTTCAAAGGGAACTACAACTGCATCACCATTGCAGCTTATTGCAAGAATGGCACGTCAGTTGGATACAGGCAACGTTGACTCACGTGGACGTTACTTGGTAGTTGACCCAATCTTTGTCGAAATGTTGAAGGACGAGGACTCACGTCTTCTAAACTCAGACTTCGGTGGAAGCGGTCTAATGAACGGACAGGTTGCAGCAAACATTCACGGCTTCCGTGTACACGTTTCAAACAACCTACCAACAGACGGTACAGGACCAGGAACTTCTGGCACAACTGCACAAGATGACAACTTCGGTATCATCCTTGCAGGTCAGGACGAAGCGGTTGCAACTGCAGAGCAGATCAACAAAGTAGAAAACTACAGAGATCCAGACTCATTTGCAGACATCGTACGTGGTATGCACCTATATGGTCGCAAGATCCTTCGCCCACAGGCATTGGTCACAGCACGTTACAACGCTGCTTAATCAAGATAAACTTAGAGGCTGCTTTCGGGTGGCCTCTTTGCACATCAACAAACATAAGGACATCTCCAAATGGCGATAACAACGGCAATGTGCAACAGCTTCAAGCAAGAGCTACTTGGAGGTGTACACGACTTAGATACCCATACTTTGAAAATAGCTCTAATTAAACCTTCACAGTCAGGTAGTTATGGTGCAGCCACTACAAACTATTCTGACGTAACAGGTAACTCTGATGAAGCTACAGGTACAAACTACTCAGCAGGTGGTCAAACCTTAGACAGTGCAGCAATCTCACTATCAGGATCTACTGCCCTAGTTGACTTTGCTGATGAAGTTTTTACAAACTTGACCATATCAGCAGCAGGTGCTATCATCTATAACTCATCAGTAAGCAACAAAGCTATAGCAGTGTTTAGTTTTGGCGGCACAGTTACATCTACATCAGGTGACTTTACAGTTGTTTTCCCAACTGCAGACGCTTCAAACGCTGTTATCCGCATAGCTTAAAGGTAAAGTGCAATGGCATTAATATTAAGAGATCGTGTAAAAGAAGGAACCACTACTACAGGTACAGGCGCAATCGCTCTGGCAGGGGCAGGGGCAACCTTCAAAGCATTTACAGACTACATGTCCAATGGTGACACGACTTATTACGCCATTGCACATACCGCTTCAGGTGTAAATGAATGGGAAATAGGACTAGGAACGTGGAATACAGGTAACACTCTTTCTCGTACTACAGTTTTAGCTAGTTCTAATTCCAACAATGCAGTTAACTTATCTTCAGGTACTAAAGACATCTTTATGACATACCCTTCTAATAAGGCTGTGTTCTTAGATGCAAGTGGTAATCTGACTGTATCTGGTGATCTAACAGTTAGTGGAACAACAACTACAGTAAACAGTACAACTACTACTGTAGACGATCCTGTATTCACAATAGGTGGTGACACAGCACCAGGATCTGATGACAACAAAGACAGAGGCATAGAGTTTCGTTGGCACGATGGATCTTCAGCTAAAGTAGGTTTCTTTGGCTTTGATGACAGCACAGGTAAATTTACATTTATACCAGATGCAACAAACTCAAGCGAAGTATTTAGTGGTACAGCAGGTACTATTGTAGCTGCACTAGAGGGCAATGCGTCCACAGCAACTACACTAGCAACAGCTAGAAACATTGCAGGTCAATCATTTGATGGTTCTGCTAACATCAGTATAGCACCTACAGATCTTACAGGTGTTACATCAACTGCAGCAGAACTCAACATACTTGATGGTGTTACTTCCACAGCAGCAGAACTTAACATACTAGATGGGGTTACCTCAACTGCTGCAGAACTAAACATTTTAGACGGTGTAACATCAACAGCAGCAGAATTAAATCTTGTAGATGGTTCTAGTGCAGGTACTGTGGTAAACAGTAAAGCTGTAGTTTATGGATCATCAGGAGAAGTAAATGCTACTACATTGCAAGTAGGTGGACAGTCTATTACTTCAACACCTGCAGAGCTAAACATACTGGATGGTGTAACTGCAACTACAGCAGAATTAAATATCATGGACGGTGTTACTGCTACAACAGCAGAACTAAACATCATGGATGGTGTAACAGCTACGGCTACAGAACTCAATCTTATGGATGGAGTCACAGCTACTACTGCAGAACTAAATTACGTAGATGGTGTTACATCTGCAATTCAAACTCAGATAGATACAAAGCAGCCATATCATACTATTGCTGTTACTGTGGTAGATTCTGGTGGTAACAAGTATGCTCTTGATGGTACAGTACAACAAACTGCATTACTACAAAAGTCTGTTACTATAAGATTTGACCAATCAGACTCATCAAATGCAAACCATCCACTAGCACTAAGTACAACATCAGATGGTACACACAACTCAGGTTCAGCTTTCACCACAGGAGTTACCACTGTCGGTACTCCGGGTTCGGCAGGAGCCTACACACAGGTAACTCTTGAGCAAGATGCACCAGACTTGTTGTATACATATTGTACAAACCACTCAGGCATGGGAGCCAAAGTATATAGCGGAAAAGATTGGAGTACATTAACATCTACTATAGCTGAGTTAAACATTTTAGATGGTGTAACCTCTACTGCTGCAGAGTTAAATATCTTAGATGGTGTAACTTCTACTGCTGCAGAGCTTAACATTCTTGATGGAGTTACAGCAACCACAGCCGAACTAAATATCATGGATGGTGTTACATCCACAACTGCTGAGTTAAATATTCTAGATGGCGTTACATCAACGGCTGCTGAATTAAATATACTTGATGGTGTCACATCCACCGCAACAGAACTAAATTTACTAGACGGTGTTACAGCTACCACAGCAGAACTTAACTATGTAGACGGTGTTACATCTGCCATACAAACACAGCTAGATGCAAAAGTTGCTTTAGCAGGTAGCACTATGACAGGTGCTTTACGGCATGACCAAGACACTGTAGCAGGTGGCGGTGGTACAGTTACCATAGATCTTTCTGCTGCTAACAATTTTCAAGTTAACATGACAGCAGATACTACTTTTGCATTTTCTAATAAAGATGCAGGTAGATTTGGCAACATAATATTTGTACAAGACGGTTCAGGTGGCCATGATTTTACCCTGCCTTCAGATTGTAAAACACCAGTTAACGGTGCATCTATTGTACAAAGTACTGGCGCAAATGAAGTAAGTGTGTTATCATACTACGTGTTAAATAGTTCAACCATATTAGTGAACTACATTGGAGACTTTGCTTAATGTCCTCTTGGTTTATAAATGGCATAAAAGAGTTTAGCACTTCTTTTACTACAACTTATGATACTACAGCTAGTACTTCAAAAAGTACTACAACAACGTACAATACATCTAAATCAACTACAACATCTTATAACACATCACGCAGTACCACAACAACGTACGGTACTTCAAGAGGTACATCACATACAACTTCTTCAAGTGTAAATCAAAGTGGTGGTAACCAAGACTTTTGGATTTCTGCTCCTTGGTCACAGGTTAATATATACTGGGGTGGAACTCCTTACAGAAATAACGGAGGAGGACACGGTACTACCTCACTTAACTTTGGTGGATACACTTGGTACAAAGGTAGTTTTAGGTTTAACTTAAACGATGGGTATCCTTATTGGAGAGTAAATAGAGCATCAACATCAAGCTACACAACAAACTACACTACTTATTTTAACACTTCACGTTCTACCACCACAACGTTTGGTACTTCACGCAGCACAACTACAACTTACAGTACTTCAAGAAGCACTACTACTACTTATAACACCACAGCTAGTACTTCTAAAACAACAACAAGGACTACAAACTTTTATGCCTAAAGATACAAATGTTAGCGACAACTTAGATAGCGCACATGCACAAAGTATCTATGGAGCTAGTAAATCAACAGAAGAGTTTAGACAAGGTACAACTGATATAGGATGGCATCCTAGAATGTCGCATCTAGTTGAAGTTGAAGAATATGTACAAAGTAAGTTTCCATATAAAGGAATTAAATTAACTTATGATTGTACAGCATTAGAAGAGTTATACTTTGATACTATAAACTATACAACGTTTGCAGGTTTTTTTATGATGCACCCTATGTCGTTTGAACAAAGTATACGTCAAATGGCAGATGCTTACGCAGATACAATATTACCAGTAGGACATATTGATTGGATCAAACATAAGATAGAAAAAGAAAAAAACTTTAGTAAGTATGACTTTAAAACACAGACCCCTTCGATAGCTAAAGAAGCTTTAATAGTTCTTCCCGGCACAAACAAATTAAAGAAACATTGCTGCGTTGGTAAGATACAAATTGTATTAAATAAACATGGACGAGATAACGTTTTATTTAAGAAACATCCTATATCTTACAACAAAGAGTATGAAGAATTAGATGAGTATCTTGGAGGAATAAACTTCGCAGATGATGATTCTAATTTGTTTGAGTTAATTGTAGGCTCAGATTTTATTTACTCCACTATGCTCTCTGAAAGTGCTTTGACCGCTTACATTCTTAATAAAGAAGTTGGACATATTGATCTATTACAGAATAGAAACACAGCATCTTTTGCACACGTAAACTATTACTTATACAGTCATCCTAATCCAGTAGAGTGGGCTAACAAAACTTTTGCATCTCCTAAGTCTGGTATTATACATCCTCAGATTGAGAATAACTGGATGAAAAAAGTAGACGATTACCTAGAATACATTTTTGAACTTAGAGACTTTTACAAAGAAGCATACAGAGTAGGCGATTAAATGTCACCAACCGCACACTATAAATCTGAACTAACAATAGCCTTAGATGCAGCTATAAAACAAGGACTATTTCCAGAAACTTCTGAAGTAGTTGCGTATCGTAGTTATCTTGCTGCGATACCTGATAGTGCAGATGTATGGGATGTTACATGGCCTAGAAAACCTTTTTCTTTTGAAGTTACTAAAGAAAACAAAGATCCTACAACAGGCAGTGACAATGAAAAGTATCATTGTAAAAATAGAGACTACATAGCTTATCCTTTTAAAACGTTACCTACAGATCCAGAAGACCCATAGAAAATGTTAGGCTTTTCCGCACTCTCAGAAACCCCATTAGGCGAAGCAGTAACATCATCTGAAGCTACTGCTTACATCACAGGTGGATCACAAAGCACCTTTTCGCTTGGTACACTTACCTTTATAGCTAAAGCTAGTTTTACTTTACCTGCAGCTACAGCTACTATTTCGCCTACTACAATACCTCTAATTCAAGGTGTTGGTAGGATCACAGTTACTGGAGTCAGTGGTACTGGTGCGGTAAATCTTCCTGCAGGAAATGCACAGGCAAAAGGTAACATTACCGTATCAGGTGCAAGTGGCACATCAGCAGTAAGTGCAACTACTGGACAAGGTGAAGCATCTCCAACAGCTACTGGAGTTGTCGGTACATTTGCATCAGGAATAGGCTTTGATGCAGAAGCTAATATTACACTAAACTCAGCATCAGCAAGACTAGACTTAACAGTAAATAGTTTTGATGATGAAGATGCTCAAGGAAGCACAACACTTACAGGTGTATCTGCAACTGCAACTGCTGCTGTTAATACTGATTCAGCCTTAAATGGTGGTATCTACTCAAATAACATAGTTTATCTAAACACAGACTTTAGCAGAGAAAGATGTGTAAAC
>VTLG01013249.1_pt1 | contig 20054 bp, 30 predicted proteins | sample 4694571 | NCBI WGS metagenome assembly VTLG01 (sample SAMN12604809, study PRJNA352737) | marine metagenome | biome: ENVO:00000447; feature: ENVO:00000209|ENVO:00000569|ENVO:01000036; material: ENVO:00002151; isolation source: viral sequences binned using virsorter ... | reverse complement strand
CACTTTTCAATGTCTTATAAATATAGTTTATCTTACCTTGGTTTTTATATATAACGTCCAAGGTTTCTTGCATATCTTTAATACGACTTAACAGCCAAATCATTATCGCCCATGTTATTATAATGGTTATGAAAAAGCCGCCACCTAAATACTTAAGAATCAATTCCACTGCTTTTCTCCTTAAAAACTATATCCAAATATTTTTATATCGGTTTGAAATATGTGAGCAACAATATCTCTAGTAATAGAATTATAAGCCTCCTGATAAGGGGGGTGTTCAGAAGAGTGTATTTTTTCTATAGAACTAGAACTACCTATATGATTTAATATACTCTGAGCGTCTTCTTCATACTGTTCAAACCTTCCTATAAAGTCTACTAAAATGGTTCCATCTAAATCATGAGTGAAAAGATGTTGAGGAAAAAAATGGGGATCTGCATGAACTTCATTACCACCCCAAGGCATCAAATTATTATCTAATTTTTTATTCCACAATATGTTGAAGGTGAGTTTACTATACTCTTCATAAAATAAATCCTCAATATCAAACTTAAAATTGTTATTAATAAAATTTACTATTTGCTCTACTTTAATAATATATTCATCAAAATCTTTGCAATACTTTTTATAATGGTTTGCATATTCGGATACCAGTTTGTCCCAAGGATTTCTTACAAAAGCAAACTTAAAATAACTATTAAAAATATCTATATCCGCTACATTAAGTTGAACCATCTGACTCATTAATAAATGCTCTTTTTGAAATACTCTCGGCGTATGATAAGAAGGCAAATCATTTTGTTTATTGGAAAGCCTCGCCAACCCTTTCTCATTAACTCTATCGAAATCAGAAGATATTTTTTCTTCATCAATTTTTAACATTTTTCTAAAAGAAGTCCCCCCTGTACGGGGAGTATGAACAAAAATACACTTATGGAGGTGAGATATAGGCATTAAATAACTCTTTTACGCCAGAGCGTTTGTAAGAAGGACTGGCATACTTTAGATGTTTTAGGTGTTGGGACATAGACACCTAACCGTTATCGTCTTAGAATGAAACGTAGAGAATGAATTTTTTGCGATTTTACCAATCTTCTTGAATGGCTACTTTCATTCCATCCATTTCAGTTGTCATCCTAATTTGACACGAAAGTCTACTGTTTTTTTCCACATGAGTTGCAGTGTATAACATCAAGTCTTCGTTGTCTTCACGGTGTGGAAGTTTTTCGGCATAACTATCTTCTATGTGAACATGACAAGTGCGACAACTACAATTAAAAAAACAAATAGCGAATGGTTGAATGTCTACACCAAGATGAGAATAGAAAATAGTAGAAGCCAAACTATCACCTTCAAAAAATTCTATTTTATGCTCATCGCCTTTTTTATCTGTAACCAATATGTTCATAAGTTCGCTCCATCACTATCCATAAGTTTTTCACGCAAATACTTAAGATGACGAGACATGTGACTTATATCTTTTTCGGTTATTTTTACATCCTTTCCTTTAGGTGGATTAAGCAAAGCATCCATATGCATTTCAACATGTTTTAAACCGATAGAAAGAGTCTTAACATCCCTATCTAATATTTGATTCCTACTCATTGACATTATTTTCTTCTTTCTTTAAAAACTCATAAAGTGAAATGCCTAATTGTTCACCAAATTTAGAATCACTTAAATAATGCGCACGTGCGATGTTTCTACTTTTACTAATGTGTTTTGCTACTTTCAATAAGTCATTTTTAATTTGAGGGTATTCATCTGCAAGCACATGAGCCACCAAATAACCTTGAGCAGAATGACCACTTGGATAACTTGGAGTTTTCATAGAGACAAGATTAACCACCTTACCCAAATCAATCTTATAATACTTAGCCAATTGTTTTGGTCGAGGCCTATTAAATGTCCACTTAAGAATTCTTATAACAGGGACAGAATCTTTTAGAAGCTCTTTTACTTGTTGAAATGGGTAAGATAAATCATGTTTTATAAAAACTTCTTTAAAAGCAGGACTTATCTTATCGTAGTTTTTTACATACTCAGTAGCATCAGGTAGAAGACTGAGATTTTTTAATTCTTGATAAGTTTTTACCGACTCATTAGAAGGAAAATCTTTTTGCAAAAAAGAAGATAAATTAAAATCTTTAAAATTGGTATTTTTTAATTCTTTTATAGCATCACTTTTTTGCTTCTTAGATTTTTCCGCATACTTTATCGACTTTAACTTATCTAATGTGTTTTCACTTATAAACATTATGACCTTATGCGATAGTTAACCATCCATTTATAAAAACCTCTTTCAGTCTCTTCATTCATACGTGGAGCATCCCACTCATAAGTTGTATCCAAAAAGTCCAGCACTTTATAGCATATGTCTTTTCTTTCTTCATGATCTAAAATTCCTTCAAAAGATCCATTAACAATATCTATGATTTCCAAAAGGGTAGGTCCGTCTTCAACCCAACCAAAACCACCATCAGCAATTTTACGGGCAAGTTCATGAACATTTTCCATCTTATTATCTCCTTATAAAAAAACTACACATTAAAAAACTATACAATAAATATTATATATTATTTTATAGATAATGAATACATAATACAATGAGAGTTGAAACAGTTAGTCCGAGCATCAGTTTAAAGAAATCTTTAGTAAGTAAAGGAAACACCTTCTTTATTTTTGTTTTGTCTAAAGCCGTGGCAATGGCCAGCTCTCTACCTGCCAACAGTCCTAAGAAAACCCAAGTTGTTGACATTGGAATTGAATTTAATTCTTTGAAGACATAGAGTATTATAGCATAAACCAAATCAACTAAGGTGGCGCTTCTAACATACTTTGTGTTAACCTTACTTAACACAACCTGTTGTATTTTTCCTCCTCTCTCCCAAAACATATATGCTAACCCTGATACAAAAACCACACTAATAATAATCATTGCTCCAACAGGAACATCTCTGGGAAGAAATACAGCTATATTAGCCATGTCATGTGACAACCACATAAACCATAACCAACCTGTTGTAATCCACTGACCCACTCTCCACCACTCGTCTTGATCAGATAAAAGCTCTGTTTTAGTTTCCAACCATCTAGATACTAACAACCATATTGCATAAGCAGCAGTAGCAGATACTACATACCCCAGCGCAGATTTTATTAACATTTTTTCAAACACAACACCACTTGCAAAAGCAGATAACACTAAGAAGGTGGTGCTGACAGGCACTCCCACCTTAGTAAGTATTACCAAAATAAGAGGCGCAACTGCGTGATACCATTGTATTTCTTGAAAAGGAATGTTGGTCAACCGACCATAAGAGATATCGCCATCATTTACTACCCACCCAAACCAAACAGTAAACAATAAAACAATACTGGCCGGTGCCCAAAGTTTATACCAACTAAATCGTTGAGAGTTTGACGCTAACCATGTACCTAATGTTTGAACTGAGTCATTAGCTATAACTGAATAAGCAGCTAAAAGAAAACCCACGCACATATAAACAGTAGATAACTCCATGTCCCTCCTTATTAATACATGATTTCTCTAGGTTGACAAACTAATCTTACTTCTACTGGCCTGCCTTTGTCACTGCGAAACAAAGAAGAATAATGGTCCTTATCTTTAACAGGATTCATGTGAAGATCAAATAAATTATACTCCATCTTTTCTAATATGTTATAGACATGAAAAATAGAGTTATTATAAAGAGCAAGTCGTTCTTTATGAACCTCTAAAAATATCAATGGTCTATGTTTATTAATAGCCTGAATGCCGCCCTTTAATACCCTAAACTCATAACCTTCCACATCTATTTTAATAGTATCAATAACAAGGTCAGTGTTATCTACTACCTTGTCTTTCTTTTCTATAACCTTTTCTTCATCTTGAGGTTCCATATTGTAAACCTGAGCAGCCATGGAATTTTCCATTCCCATCTCTACCAACCAATAAAAATTATCTACAGTTATCATGCGTATTTTGTGTTTACCCGTCCTGCCTTCTTTTATACCAAAACGAGTATCGCTGGTTACTTCATAGTCTACCACTAAAGTGTCAGCACCAGTTTCCCACAAACATTCTGCCTCTGATTGTTGGTCACCTATTAGAAGATTAAAGATAAAAATATCATCCAACCATTTGTTGGAATACAAAATTTGCGCTGCAACTTGTAAATTTGGTTCACTAGGTTCTATAGAGTAAACCCTCTTATTTCCTTGGTTGTTATTAGAATAAAACAAATAGGAAAAAAACCCTACATGACTGCCTATGTCCAACAGGGTATTTCTATCTTTTGTAAGTTCAATAAAGTTAGCGACCTCAAAAGCTTGTCCTGTTCTTTCATCCCAATCTTGATTATATAAATCAACAATATACCCAGCATCTTCAGGCAATTCTATTTTAACTTTTTCCTGCACATCAAATAGCATATTTATTTTTCCTGTTGTTGAGTTTTCTTATGATACATATAACTTTTCAAAAAGTCTATCAACTGCCTATCCATATGATCAGGAAACTCATCTTTATGGGCGAATGCATAATCCAAGGCTTCTTCAAATAATTTATTGAGGACGTTTCTATATTTTGTTTTTGATTCATAACGCAATAAAGTAGAATGTAATCTCCACCTTAACCCATACTGCTCTTTCTTTAAATCAAGAGCAAAGCTTACAAAATCAAACAACATCACAAAAAAAGGATATCTTGATTTATATATTAAGTTTTCTCTAGTTCCCTTCAGTTCTCTTGTTCGTTTCCACATATTTTTTCATCACGTTTACGAGAATATTTTTTTGCTTTAGCCCAACGCTTAGTTGTTTCTTCAAAGTTTTCAATAAACTTATCATAAAACAAATGCTTCTCTTCTTCATCTTTCTTATAGCACTTCCAATAGATTACTTTACTACTGCATTTTTGACACCGCCATTCAATAATTTGTTTAAGAGACAAATCCCTACAAAACGGACACTTATAAAAACCTTTTTCCAATAATGATGAACCAAAAAAAGGCACTTTATTTTTATTCAATACAGTAAAGACTCCATACGAAGAAGAAGAATCTCTCTCCTCTTCTTCTCCAATTCTATTTGCTCGCTTCAAATCTATAGGCATTATAATTCCTCCACACCTACGATTTGTCTGACCATTACCGAAACTGTTCTTTCCTTTTTGTTTTTTGCCTTACTCTTATCCAACACCCTAAACCCATACCATCCTGAAAAATTTGGATCTCCACCTCTGGCCTGTATTTCTGCCAGCAAGTCCACCAAAAATTGTTCTTTTGGAATGGGACTCATCACATCAATAGGACCACTAGAAGTGTGTAGTCTTAAGGCGTGTGTTGCTTTTGGTTCTACTGGTTTCTCTTCTGGAATAGGTGCTGAAATTTCTTGTCCACCAAAAGAATTTGTCTCTCCATAAATATTTTCAGACTCGGACATTTAATACCTCTCAAATTTTATCTTGATTAATTAGATCATCGCGCGTTAAGTCGCTCTCAGGATTAATAATCCAATCTATAAGTTCAAAGTTTTCTAAAAGTAACTCAACCCCACTTAATCGTTGCCCCAACACAAACATTTTTTGAGAAGCAACAGTTTCATTCCTATTGAAAACTACATCTTGAGATAACATCTTCAGTCTTTGTTCCAATTCTCGTTGAAGTGCCTTTACTTCCGCAATTGTTTTCATTCAATCTCCTTTTATATTTCATTTTTATTAGCTTTTAAAAAACATTTATTGCACAGGAACATTTTTTTGGGTTTATGAAATTTAGTTTCCTCTTGTAATACTTCATTACACCATTCACAATAATACTCTTGTTGGTTGTATTCTATTGGTTTGGCATTGAGCCTATTAGGAAGTATCTTTCCTATTTTTGTTTTTAGACGCATACTACTTTATCAATTCTTTAAATAAACCATCACTCTTTAGCTTATTCAACCCTCTTTTAATAACCTTTTGAGCTCCCATTGTAGTTAATCCAGTTAAAGCTCCTATTCTTGATAAAGTCATAGGGGATTCTTCTCTACTTAAACCAAATCTCAATTTTATGGCCTTTTTTTCTAAATCAGTCAAAGTGCTTTCCTCTAGAGCAAAACTAACATGCTGCTGGATTTCTGTCTCCTCCATAATGTGTAAGTCCTCAGAAGAAAGAGAAGATTGTATTTCTATGTTATCAGTTCTACCAGTGTTAGAACCATCACCAGCATTATCAGCAGTAGAAAAAGCATCTAAGGATAGTTCATACTTGGGAGTATATGAGGAATTTTTATAAGAATAACCTTCTTTATTATCTATAAAGGTAGTTCCGGCACTTAAGCCACCATTCATTACATCTGCTAAAGATTCATCAACAAGTTTGTGTTCATCAGCTAATCCCTTAACATACCTATCACAAACAACTGTTACCTCCCCTTCAGTTTGTTCCTTTACATATTTATTTATTCTATTCCAAGGAATATGAACAGTCCTGTTTTCATAAACCGCCGCTAATACTTTAGCTCTAACCCAATGTCTTACATAGGTGGCCACCTTGGCGCCCTTTCCTTCCTTGTATCTATCTATGCCTTCAATCAAACCATGAAGGCCAGCAGATTCCAATTCATCCCTTTGCATCAGATGTGTGTATTTACTAATAACATCGTTTACAACCCAGCGATTTTCTTCTACTAACTGCTCTCTATTCTTTTTCATGTAACTCCTTTTAGATTTGCGGGGTGGTGGCCGCAGCAGGGCACGATCCTGCAACCTATGCTTTAGAAGAGCATTGCTCTGATCCAATTGAGCTATGCGGCCTTTCCCCGAAAGAATATTCCATTGTGTATTTCCCAATGATGATTGGGACACAAGCACATAAGATTTTCCATCCTATTTATTTCTGTTATTGTTGCACTATCTTCATGTTCTCCTATTGGTTTTTTATGATGAATAATTACATGTTTATCATAACCGCATTCCTCACACTTCAACGGCAAGCCACTATTTTTATACATTTGTCTGGCTATATCTCTAATACGACTATGTATTTGATAGGTTCGTTTTGCTTTGGTTTGTCCATAAGTAACCTTTGACCAATCAACTTTATTTCTATCACAGTCATTACAGGTGGTGCGTCTTTCTTTCCAGTTTGATCTTGGTATGCTTACACCACAGTGTTTACAAAACATTTCAGTTAGTTGTCGTTTAGGGCGTTTCGTATTATTCATTCTTGCTGCACAACTTCTACCACAATACTTAGGATTTGTAGTTTCAACTCCACAACACTCACACTTATTCATTATTATTTCTCCTGTATCCTTTACCTACATCTCTCTATAATAAATAGTGTTGTTGTTTCCATTATCACCTACCCAAATAACTTCTATCATACTGGTCTGCTATTTTTTGTCTTTCCTCCCGTCTTTTGTCTTCTTCCTTTGTAGCTGGTCGCACATAAGTAAACTCCAACTTTTCCTGTATGGCTTCTTGATGGGTTTGGTAATACTGTATAAACTTATCATCAAGTCTAGATAAACTATTCTCAGTAACACGCCAATACCCAGGCCCGATATGCCTAAAGAAATTTTCTTTCTTATGAAGTTGTGCTTCTAATTCTTCAATTTGATCTTCCAGCTTTTCTTTTTCATCCCATGTTCTATCCCAATCTGCTTTCCAGAACTTATTTTCTTCCATCAACTCAGACGCAACTATCCGCCACCACCATCCCCTAATGGTTTTAAGCTTTCGTATCCAATTAAAGTAATTCATTTATCTTCCTTTATCGCTTGCGTAATTGAGGCGGCGTACGTACCCCCCTATCAATGGTATCGGCAAAAATCTCAGGGGTTATTGTATTTAACCTGATTTGATCAAAGTAAACGCTTTCGGTTACCCTATCACCAGTTGGCATAGTATGGCTACGTTTGTTATGCCAGACTCTTACAACCTTTCCTTTTGGGTTAATCGTATAAGCGTTAACAACTCCACCTTCCTGATTACTAAAAATATCCTTTACTCCACCACTTTTAGTTTCAAAATTTCTCATACCATTGAATACAGTTTCTCTTGCATCAGTGCAATCGCCATTCAAAATTATCAAATCTACTTCTGTCATACTGGGTGGTACTTTCCTGTCTACTTCTTCTATATTTTCCAAATAACGAGAGTAAGGCGTGTTGTTGTAATGTTCGTTTTTCATCTTTTTCTCCTTATGACTTTTAAAATAAAAATTGGAGCCGGTTGTAGGAATCGAACCCACGACATTTTCATTACAAGTGAAATGCTCTACCTTCTGAGCTAAACCGGCTATCTATTTACGTTACCATCCACCAAAGTAAACCACCTATTATCACCGCTACAGTAGTTACAAACCAGCTCATTAAGATACTAATAAAACGGCCAGCACTCCCATCCCCAATGACCACAGAATCTGGATCAAACATAACGTCCACCAGCAATAGCAGGAACAATTGAGACAACATCTCCTTCATTAAGAGTAGTTGCAATTCCCCTCATAAAACGAATATCCTCATCATTCAAGTAAATGTTCACATAGCGTCGAATCTCTTCGTTCTCATCTACAATCTTTTCTTTTACTCCAGCATAAACCTCTTCTAATCCATCCACCAAATCACGCATATTGATTGCTTCAATTTCTACTTGAGTTTGATTGTTTACTAACTTTCTTAAAGGCGATGGTATTTGAACAGTTACAGCCATTTCAATTCCCCTATTGTGAAGAATACTTATATTAATACATTATGATCACATTTTAAACTACAACTTATAATATAAGCAAATTTTATTATTTTGTCAAGCGATTTATTATAATATTTTTATACTCTATTAAGTTTTTATAAATTAACTCCTCTTCATTCATTTCATCAATAACTTTTGCCAAAACAATACGCTGCTCTGTTGTTAAGGTATCTATATTCCCTACATAAGTTCTTATCAAAAATATCACACTCTTCACCACAGGAAGGCCGTGCAATACCTGCCTCTCCACTCGCAAAAACAAGTCACCACTATCAAAATCTTTTCCTATGTTTTTACTAGGGTGTTGGTTGAGAATAGGTGTGTCTGTTAATGACCAATTATACCTAATGTAAGGGCCCTTATTTAAACAAGCATTCCATATATGTTCATAACTTGTCTTATCCATTCCTGGCACATCCTCATGAATCTCCCTCATCCCCATTCCCATCTTTTCTGCTGGACTCCACCAAGATGGTAAGCAAACATGAGCAGAAACCAATTCATCAAAACGCATCACACAAACATCTTCTTGGATTTGTGAGCAGATGCTATCAAATAAATTTTTATATGCTGGTTGTGGTTCAACACACCCGGAACATTTTTTACCACACATACAAAGAGGACTCTTAATTGTTTGCACTACATTTAAATCTTCATCAAACCATATAGACTCTCCTGTAAAATTATTGTGAAACACATAAAGATCTTCATCGGATTCAAATTCTATTTCCTTATATTGTTTTGATAAAGTATCAGCCATCCAAAAAGAGACAGTTTTCATTAAAAGATTATGAGTTGCGTAAACCTGTTGAGTATTATACATATTCTTTATAGATGGCTTTTCAATATAATACTTATCTATATCTTCAGAACGAGCATCCATTATTTCGTTTCTATAAAGAGGATACAGGCCATCTATTATAAAATGTGGCTCATCTTCTAATTTTTTAATCCCTGGGTTGGCGTTATACTCTGTTGGAATATAAGGGAGGGTGTTCATTATTTTATTTTTTTCTCCACCACACACAGAGTGTCTTTAGAGTCACCGCCGTGGCATATTAAAGCAAAACCTATTTTTTCAAAACCTCTCCCAGCTCCCATTCCTACTGTATCATATCCAAACTGTAAAATTTTTGCCTGCTTAGAAAGAATCCAACTCAATTCATTTTTAAGACGCGGCAACTGACCCACCATATTACCATTATACATTTCCTTTGACTTACGGTATGTATAAGGAGGGTCCAGAATAACCGTATCAAATTTTATTTTCTGGCTTGTAGCATACTCTACAAACTCTCTACAATCCATATGATAATCCGCTGGCATTTTTTGGTCAGCATCTACCCTAACCTCATCAATAGAAAGTTTTGTGGGTCCAGCAAAAAGATTTAAAACTGCGCCCTCGCATTGATACTCTACCCATTTACGAACCTGTGGCATTTCAAAGGTATACTTTCTTGGGGGTTGTTTAAAGTATTTAAACTCCATAATAAGTCCTCAACATTTTTGGTCCTTTCTTAAGAGCAGCTACTTCAGCATCAAATTCCATTTCTACCTCGCAGCCTTGGTCATGTAAATAATGATACTCTTTCCAGTTAGGTGATTTATATTGAAAAAATAAATTACTTAATACTACATAGGGAAAAGATTTACCAGAAGCTTCTTCTATTTGCTGACTATGCTGCAGTTCATGGGATAAAACATGAAATAAATATACAAAAGGATATTGACCTCTCTTAAAATTATAGTGTTCATTAAGACCCCATCTTTTTGTCTGTCTTTTACTTTTGGCTTGATTGTGAAAAGCAACATCTAGATATTCATAAGATAGTTTTATTCTGTGAAAATAATTATCCTTACTCTCTACCTCCTTAATAAAGTTAGGCGTCCAATGCTGAGAATGATTCTCATAGTCTTTGAGATATAAAACAGTTTGCATTCCATAAGCACGTTCTAGTTTTTTATCCACCTCTATGTAAACAGGTCTTTTTATTTTATAGAAGTGCTTACGAATACACTGTTTTAAACTAGACTCATCTATTTTAAAATCAGAGTAATTAGAAAAATTTGTTATTATCATCTAAAAATAAGATTTATAATCATATGGGGAATCAAATAACACAAAAAATAACTGAGAATGAGGCAAAAACATACAATCATAAACTTTCTATATCTGTCGTCATCCATAATATATCCTAAAAATTAACTACCTATAATATAACTAATTATCAGAGGTTTGTCAAGGCCTTTTTAATCTTTCTTCAATAAGCGGCCGATAACTTTCATTTAGCTCAAACCCTATGTATTTTCTACCCATATCTTGACATACAGTAGCCACAGTACCACCACCCATAAAAGGATCTAATACTATATCATCTTCAGTAGTTAACCACCTTATAAACCATTTAGGTAAATCTGGATGAAAAGGTGCTGGATGTTTTGCACCTGTATTTCTCAACGTGCCTGCCCCTACAAAACCCATTACCGTTGTAGGAATTTTTCCTTTGGGATTAGCCTCTGCCTTCTTCAAAGGAATTGTTGCTATACCTTTTTCATCTACTTTTTTATTAAAACCTACCGCAGTTTTCATTCTTTTCAAAGATATATCCGCATAAGGTTCTCTCACCGGATCAATATCCGCTTTAAATGATTCAGGTGTATTTTTATACTCTCCCTTATTATCTTTCTCTTTCCTAACAAAGTGAAAAATATATTCTACTCTATCATCTAATCGTCGAGGTGCAGATCCTGATGGTATACCATTAGATTTAGCCCATATATACCTATCGTGTAAACATAAGCCTGTTTCTTTTTCTATTCTACACACCAACTCATATACATAGATGCTTCTTTTCTTCTTAAAAACCTTATCACCTATGTTTAAGATAAAACTACCCGTAGGTTTTAAGAATCTCGCAGCATCATGGAATAATGGCAGAAACCAATCTACATAATTGTCTGTATGAAAGGTGTTTACCTTTTCACCATAAGATAAAGTGTCAGCATAAGGAGGTGAAGTAACTACTAAATCTACAAAACTATCTGGCAACTGTTTGGATAACTCCAAACAATCACCATAATAAATTTCGTTTACTTGCAATTAATAAACCTCCTGCAAAAGGCCATAAAAACTTTTATTAATAGAGTAGTAACCCCCATAAATAAGATTGCTTCCTGTATCATGCACATTTATGGAAAGCTTGGAATACGAATCATCGGTTCCGCTACCAGTTTTCCATTTAGATCCTGTCTCTTCAAGAGATATAATTGTTGCCATAGACGACTTAATAGTATTTCCATCAATAGCAAACACTAGAAGAAGATGGCTATCGGTTTTCTTATTGTTACTAACAGTGGACTTATTTCCGGTCCAACCAGTATTAATCACACCATACTTCTTTACATTATATCTGCTATATGTCTCAAAATTAACCAACATAGTTTTAATTTTTTGTTCTACAGGCAATCCTTCATACATCCAATCATATCCAGTTTCATCGACGGCCTTTAAAGGGATATCATTTTCTTCACAAATTTCTTCAATACTACGAGTTGCAAAATATTGAAAAAACTTAGTGCAAGTTTGTGTCCTTTGACTAACACTAATGTCTTTGAAAAGTAATTCAAAAGAAGAAGCGCCCATAATTTCAATTACTTTAGATATTTTATCTTCTATTCGTGTAACAATCTCAGGATACACAATGGACAGCTCTGCTGCTAACTTTTCTTGAGTACTCATACATTAAACCTTTCGTAATATTATTAAAATTTAACCACTTAAAGTATCTCTCTAATCTCTATATATAATATAACCAATTATCCGAAGAAAGTCAAGGCTTTTTTTGCTTTTTTTAATTTTTTTTTAGGGTTATAACTCATTGTTTATAAGGCATTTACGACTCTTGGATACTTCGCTGAAGTAAAATAATGCCATTGGCAAAGGGATAAGGGTCATCAGGAACCTTCTCCCAGACCTCAATATCCTGATCACTATACCGCCACCGACCTTTATCTGTCCTTATCCATCCATGCCAGTCATATTTCTCAAGATTTTCTTTTATGAAATTATCTAGAGGGTTGTTATAGTTGGGACCAAAAGTAAGAAAATAAGAATTAGCCTCTTCTTCAATCTTCTTTAGCACATCAACAGCATCTTCCCCTTCATTTGCATCAGGATTATTATAATCATCGGTCCCGATATGCTCTAGAGTAGAAACTGAAATAACATCCTTACCAGTAAAGTCAACCTCTAGAGCGTCAAGATTAACTACCTCACCAGCAGGGCTGATGTCTGGGCTTTCGGCAAACTTATCAACACAGAGATGTTCAGAGTATCCATAAAATCCAAGCACATTGCCTACTTCTACAATGTTTTGCTTTCTATCTAGACCGCATAATTCTTCATACCAATCAATTGCAAGGCGAAGCTCTACAATCCTTTCATTGTCTTGAGAATTAACTGGGTCAATAAAATAACGGTGCTCGGAAATATCATAATCAATAATTGGTTGTATCATATAGACTCCTTTCGTTTAGGAAATTAAACTATATATTTTAATCAATTATTGCCATTAATTAAACCAATCCGTGTAATAATGTTTTCACCCTTTATGCGCACAACCGGAATGGTTTCTTCATTTCCATAAGTCGTGGCTGCATGAGCGTGATCGCCCCGTAAAAGTTTAGTATTAATACCTGTTACCTTTAAGTAAAAAGGCCCATACTCCCACCGTAAATCATTGGTAAGCACAGCAACATCAGACCTGTTTCCAGGGAGCCTAACCACCTTCTTACCTGTCTCATATATAAATAAGGTATTTCCTTCTATATCAATAGCTCTGCTGCCAGGGCCGTCTATAGCAAGTTTTACACGCATTCTCCACAGTACCCACCAATCCCAAATACTTTCAGTAAAAAAATGGTTACGAGGTCTTCTCCATTTCCAGGGTTGTCTCATTATATGTTTGTAAGAGGGCATGCCACTACCCTTAATTAACCAATCATTTTTATGAGCAATCAAAATCTCATCACCATGTGGATGCTCATGAAGAGAAAAAGAATTTTGTCGGTGATTATGTATAGCAACCCAATCGTCTTGTCTATGAATAGTCATGTCTTCATAATAAAACACACCATCCACCACACTAGGAAAAACTTTTTCATGCCACCCATCTCCTATAACCGCCATCACACCATCAGTATCAGTAATGCGTTGTTGCCAAGTCTTTACCTTACCTGCATTTTTAGAAATGTGAACATAACTATCACGCAATATCTTATTGCTACTTTCCCCAAACCAATTATCAAACAACACACCTGTCCTATTAAAACATTCCATGACATATTCAGAATAATGTCCACCCTCAGTAAAAGCCCCATCTTTTACAACCTGATTAAAAATAACTGCTAACCTACTAATGTGTTTTTCATTAACATTTTTCAATAAAGCATCTAATGCGCATAACCCTACATAATGTGAAATACTTTTATTAGAACAGAGAGGCATTGTAGAATACATTTTCTCATATTCATCACGATACTTTATTAGTGGTTTTAAAAAAGTCCCATAGTCACCATCTTCACTCAATCTACAAGCAATCTCTATGGCTAACCGATGACTCCAAATAGGATTCCAACTACAACGAAACCCAGGTAGTATTTTTGGAGGCAAGTATTGGTGGAAGTCTCCAAGAGAACCAACAGAAATTTTGTTATCGCGAAGGTCTTTGTAGATACGAGATATTTTTGATTGATGCATAATTTTCTCCTAAACAAAAAAGTGGCCGCCCCCAACGATTCAGGGCGACCACTTCGTGAAACTAAACTACTAAACTACATCTACTCTCCACTCACTCTTAGTTAGAAGCAGGAGCGCCAATGACGTTCAAGTCAACGACCTGAATACGACCGTAATATTCCGGGCGTACCATCTGCGAAGCGTAGCGAGTCATCGCACCCTTACGCGGTGTAAAGTCGTTCGGCTCAAAGATCGTCGGTGTGAATACCAGAGGAACGTAAGGAGCATATACGAAACCAGCATCCAAGAAGCCCGGACCCTTATAACCGACAAGAATCTTATCAGCAGGGAAATACGGATCTTTGTAGACGGTGAAACGATTAGTAAGAGTACCAATCTTTTCTACACCCAGCGAATACTGAACCTCAGTAGGATCAAAAGTCGCATTGGGTTTGAAGTAAGCAATGGCCTCAATAACAGTGGCCACATCAGGAGAAGTAACCAGCCAGTTGGCTCCACTTCTCAGATTACGTTTGTGAATCTCATTAGAAACCGTGATGATGGTTTCAGCAAGAGTCTGATACCAATCCTGATTTGTGCCTGTAAAGCCCTTATTGGTAGAACCACCCAACAACGGAGCAACAGTGCTGATGACATCGCCAGAAGCGGTGACATAACGACCAGGACTACGGGACCAAGCGGCCTTCACAGCAGCACCACTCAACAGCGAACCAAGAATCTCGCGGTCAACTTCCGTAGCAATAATATCAGAAAGAATAGTTGTCAACTCAACCTCAGCATCAATAGCATGATAAGCATTGATGTCCTGAGCAAGCTCAGGTGTCCAAGTAGCTTTCAACTTACGGGTTACAGCCATCACAGGAACACTAGACACTGCGATGTTAATTTCAGGAATAGCACTGGTGGACTCAAAATCACCCAATGTGCTTGTGCCGGCATTAGCATCAATAGTAGTCTGTGCAGGACCGATAAGAACAGCAGCGGTCAATGTGGAATTAGCAGCCCAAGCATCAGCAGGACCAGCAGTTCCGCACTTGTTCAAGTAAACCTGAATAACGCCAGCAGTAAGAACTGTCAACGTGGGGTCAGTTGAACCAAACCACTGAGTAGCAGACAGCGACTCAATAGCTCTAAGACTACGGAAAGTTTCGCCCTTGTTACCAGACTCAGCCTCACCAGAAGAAGCAACACGCATTTCAATCAAACCACGAGTAAGGTCAGTAGCAGCAGAGCTAGACAGACTAACATTGTAACCAGAAACGGTAGCACCACCCAAAAGCTCAGAGGTAGTAGTAACACCAGAATAGGTGAAAGCCGAATTGGTCAGGATGAAATCTCTACGGGAATACCCAACAGCGTTAAAGTTGTAGAAACCACCAGAGGCAGCCTGCTCACCAACACCGTCAAGACCCTTGTTACGATTGGGGCCAGCGTTATCCAACTGACCATAAACACTACCACCAGCAGTAGCGCCACTCTTGCTCCTATCAAAATGGAAATCAAGGAAGAATAGCAAACCACTCGGTAACGACATAGGCTGAACAGCAACCAACTCAGAGGCCAACAGTTGACCGAATACACGGCGAACCAGCGGGAAGGCGATCTTGTTATAACCAGCGATCTGACCTGTCTGGGATTCCTCATTCAGCATTTGACTACGGAGTTCAACAGCCTGGTTTTCCAGCAACTGTGCAACGACCTGAGCCTTACCATCATCAAGGTTCTTCATTAGGCCAGTGCGACTCCACTTTTCCATAATACCACCAAGTCTAGCATTCTGATTTACAGGGCTATACTCTTGGGTCATTTCTTCAATCATATTAGACATATTCTACATCTCCCAATAGAATTATTTTAAACCAGCCAGCTCAGCCATCCTATCAAATCCGGCAGTGCTCTGGGTTTTTGTTTCTTCACTAATAACACTCTGAACATTTGGACGCTCAGCACGATTCTTTTTCACTACTTTGTTGGTACCCTTGTAAGCCTCAGCCAGCACCTTGAAAGTTCTCTTAACTTCACCCACTGTGCGGCAACCGTCAAAAGACTCAACAACAGATTCTTTCTCAGTCTTGGTCAAACTAACCTTACGCATAACATCCTGCGCAGCGGCCAAACGAGCGTTAAACAAATTAACCTCGTCAATACGACTCTTCAAGAAATTCAAAGCCTTTTCATAACGCTTGTTTTCCTTACGGAGTTGTTTGTTCTCTCTTACAGCAGACTCATAGTCACGACGGCTTTTGGACTCATCACCCTTATTGCCACCATAATCTTCATCTTCATCTATATCTACATCTACGTCTTCGTCATCATCATCTTCATCATCATCGACGTCAACATCAACATCAACATCATCATCTTCTTCAGATATAGCAGCTTCATAATCCCGATGACTACGAGACTCGTCACCTTTGTTACCACCATAATCTTCATCCTCGTCAACGTCTTCAATGTCATCATCATCTTCGACATCATAAGCATCGTCAGCGATCTCTTCTTCATCTTCATCTTCATCCAAGTCAATTTCATCAACGATTTCAATAACTTCGTCGGCTTCACTGACATCATCTTCTTGAATCGAAGCCTCAAGCTCCAAATCCTCTTCCTCAACACCAGCCTCTGCAATAGAATCGGTATCGGAAGTAGCTACTTCATCCTGAATTTCCTCAGAATCCGCTGCCTCAGGAGCAGCTTCATCAATTTTCTCATCAATAGCCTCGGTCACAGCTTGCTTGAGATTGGTGCTCATGGCATCCACCAACACACTCTTGGCGTTTTCATAAGCAGCCTTTTTCATGGCTTCTGCCTGCTCAACGGCTTCTGATACAATATCTCTAGCCATATTCCTCTTCTCCATTAAAATATAAAATAAAAATTTTTATTTAGAAAAATAACACATAATGGTCTTTTATGCTATATGTCTATAAATAAATAGTGATAATAAATTTTAAACTACATATGTTAGGTCGGTAGGTCTTCACCTGTTGTAAAAGTTTTTCTTCTTTTCTTCAGTTTCTTTTTTTCAGAGGGAGAAACATAAAACTCTCTTTTTCTTATTTCTTTATAAAAGTTATCCTTTTTAAGTTGTCTTTTTAAGTCCCGCAATGCTCGTTCTAGTTGTTCGGAATCTTTCGGATCTTTTAAAGAAACACTTACTGATCTTCCATTAATCTTACTTAATCTTTGTTGATTCACATGTCCTCATTTCTTTGGTATTCTTTTCTTTGTTTTACTATCTTTATCTGGACCACTGCTGGGTTTTCCGTATTTGTCGTATTGTGCCCAGGCTAAAGCCCAAGGATTTGTTTTCTTTCTTTTTCCTGTCTTCTTATCCACATAAGTTTTGGGAATACCCTTCTTACCTTTCTTCCCTATATACTTCTTTATTCCCTTAGTTTGATGTCTACGAGCAGGGGGCGAAACCTCATCCTTGTGTTGTTTTTGGTGGTCACTATACAAAGGAAGCTCTTCGTTTGTTCTTTCCGATGAAGCTCTTTGTTTTTTCTGTGCTGATGCTCTTTGATCTTTTTCTTTAGCTCTTTCTATTTCATCTTGCATTCTTTCACGTTGACGTTGATGTTTATCTCTTAAGCCATCCGTGAACTCACCTTCATCCTTACTTTCACCACTCTTTTTCTCTTTCTTAGAATGCCAAATGCGATCTACATAATTATAAAAACCTTTTTTCTCTGCAGGAGTATCTAAATCCTTTAGAGTAGTTATTCCATATTTTTTCATGGCCTTCCGAAAAGCTGTTTCATAACTTCCAGCAGCTTCAAAAATAATATCAGAAGGTTTTACTTCATAGATTCCTCTGACACCGGGAATCTCTATTTGCAACGGTTCTGTTCCTATGAGGTAGGCAATTCTATCGGGGCCAGCAGCAGCTTTTAATCCCTCTGGTGCTTGGTCAGTAACCAACACTTCAGGATACACTCTGCCTCTGATTTCGGCGGGCGACATATAGTTAGTTTTTTCTTTTACTAGTTTGGTTTTTATTTCTTCAAACATCATACACCTAACTTAGTTAAATGTTCTTCAAAATTAATCTGTTCAGGCATCACCACTTCACCTTGTTGAATATCTTTTGAGTTAACCATAGGAGATTCCAAAAGTTTCTGTTGCTTTTCCTTTTCCATCTCAGCAGGGTCTTCAGCATCCACCACCATATTCATCAGGGGATCATCACCTAACCCCTTCTTCTCTATAATCTGCCGTGCTCTGTCTCTTGACTGTTGTCGTTGAGCTACTACATTTTTAGCAGCACTTACATTAGGAGAAGAAGTAGTCTCTCTAATAGTGTTAGTATTATTAGCTCTAATGACCTCCAACATAACTTCTTTCATTCCTCTATCAATCTCTTCCTTTACCATCTTTCTTATTCGTGGTAAAAGGAGTTTAGCAATATTTTTAGAAACACCATTTATAATAGTCTCTGAAAGTTCTGAAGATTTTATTGTTGCCATCTAATCCCATCCTTTGTATTTAACGTGCATCATTCATAAAATAAATAATATCTTCCAACTCTTCTTTAATTCTACCCAATGAACCTGCATAACCCCAATCCGTTGGATTCTTTCTTTGTAAGGCATCCAATGTTTTTAGAGCTTTTGGTAAGGCCTTTATTTGTTTTTCAATATCAGCCCTTCTTTTATTGTAAACCATTTCTGCCGATTTACCCATCTCATCTCTGGAAACTCGGATCGCCTCATTTAATGATTTTTGCAATTTCATTTAGTTGCTCCATTATTACTTTCTTTTCTCGTTGTGTAATGCCCTGTTCATTCTTTTTTAGTGATGGCTTCATTCTACGAACAAACCTATACAACAAACTTAATTTCGCTATTGCCAATTTATTCATTTCAATTTCAAAGTCACCAAGGTTCTGTTACTACCGCCGGCTGCCAGAGGGACAGACTTCCCAAATACACCAGCCTTTTTCAAATAGTTAGCCATCTTAGCAGATTCTTTCTTGTCACTGAAAATAAAACCAACACCATCCTTCAACGGTTGGATGTCTTCAATACTTTTTAATTTTAATTGTTTGGTGACCAAAGCATGCATTTTCTTAATAAGTGCTTTGGATTTAGGATTGCTTGCCAAACTCCCTACTTCACGGGCTTCTGTTGTTACATTAGGTCTAACCCAACCACTTGATTGATTTCTAGGTGGACGTTCCCAACTTTCACTATGTACTCTTTTGCCTCCCTTGTCTTCTACAGAAAACCTTAAACTAGAGGGTGCATAATTGGTCTTCCTTTTATATTTGTTCTTGGACATTTTTATAAAAAGTTTTACTTCCGAAGGGCTAAGGCTGTGCATTTGATCAAAGACTTTCCATTTCGGATTACCTGTTACATCTTTAACAGGACCGCTCATACTAGGTCTTAGTGCCACCACTGTATATCTTTCTTTTGGGTTTAACCGAGGGGAAGCTTCCATCACATCATCAGCAGCATCTTTTTCGGCTTCATCTTCAGGAGTATGGGGATCGTTGGGTTTCATAGTCTCTTGACCTGAAACTTCCTGAATACTATACTCTAGAATGGC